>Ga0172375_10000412_pt1 | contig 70031 bp, 62 predicted proteins | sample LakKiv1m_FD_114537 | JGI IMG/M metagenome (GOLD analysis project Ga0172375, IMG submission 114537) | Freshwater microbial communities from Kabuno Bay, South-Kivu, Congo - kab_092012_11.1m | ecosystem: Environmental > Aquatic > Freshwater > Lake | place: Democratic Republic of the Congo... | reverse complement strand
GTGGGATGATGGGATGACGTGGTTACAAGTTACAGGTTTCATGCACGCGCGGCGCGGGTTACAAGGGTTACACGAGCGCGAAGCGCGAGTTACAACTGTAACTTCTGTCTTCAGGTTTCTCTCGGAGTTGGGAGTTCGATGTTTGATTTCTCCCCCGCCCTCCGTGCCTTTGTGTCTTTCCCTTTTATCCCATATCCCACAGTCTACAGCCTACAGTCCACACCCCCCGTTCTCTGTCCTCTCTCTTCACTTCATCATTGGTTATTCAGTATTCGATATTGGATATTGGGTCTATCTCCGACTTACAGCCCACAGCATGCCACGCCGTAGGCCTGGCGAAGGCGGGCCCACAGTCTACAGCCCACAGTCCACAGCCTTCCCCTCCTCCCCTCCTCCCTCTATCTCCTCTTCCCCGCCATGCGGAGGGCGACTTCGGCGACGCGTTTGCCAAGATTCCTGGCCGTGGCGCAACCGACCTCATCCTGTGTAATGTCATCCTTGGTATTGTTCCACAGGGTCGCTCCGCCATGTCCCGAGGGACGGCCGTCGCCAACCACCAGCATCTCCACGCCAAGCAGCGCGGCCGCGATCGACTGGCCGACGCCTTCCTGTCCGCCGTTGCGCGCGCCTGCAACCGTCAACACTCCTGCGACTTTATTGGTGAGGGCACCGTTCTTCTTATACGGCCCGAAGTGTTCGATGAACATCTTCATCAAGGAAGTCATATTGCTGAAGTATACCGGCGATCCGAATATGATGCCGCCCACTGCCGGATCCGTGATCTTCGCTCCGATTTTGTCATAATCATCCTCAGTGTTTCCACCCGGCACGACTGGTTCAAGCTTGTAGTCGAGCAGATCGACCAGCTCGGTCTCGATATCCGGGCTGACGGCCCTGGCGGCATCCAGTGCCATCTGCAGCGCCGACGCGGTTGTCTTGCCCTTGCGGTGACTTCCGCAGATGGCCAGGATCCTGACCTTCGTATTCCCTGGCCCTGCCCCCTCAGCGGCCTGGGTTGACATTGTGCCCGCAAGTATTCCAGCGGCGGCAACAGCTCCGGCAGACTCAATAAAGCTGCGGCGGTTGAGATATTCGTCTTTCATGTTGTCTCCTGTCCTTTCGTACGGAGTTCTTCAATCAGCATTTCAATAAAGTCCTGTTTCACAAATCAACTCTTCGCCCATGGTAGGGCGCGTTGGCTCAACGCGCCACTGAAATTTCTGATAATTATCAGGTCCGGCGGCCTTGCGAAGGCGGGCACGCCACACCGCAGGCGTGGTTACAGGTTCCAGGTTACAAGTTACAACTGTAACCCTCTGTAACCCCTGTAACTCCTGCAACCCTCTTCACTCTCCCCTCTGTCCTCTCCCCTCTGGCCTCTGGCCTCTGGTCTCTGTCCTCTGTCTTCTGTCTTCTGTCCTCTGTCCTCTGGTTACAGGTTACAGGAGCGCAGGGCGCTGGTTACAACTGTAACTTCTGTAACTCTCTGCAACTTGTAACCGGGTCTACCCGTCGTCGGTGCCCTGCACCCGTAGTCGTCTTCCCGTGGTCTGTAGTCTGTCTTCTGTCCTCTGTTCCCTTCTCCCTTTCTGCCTATCTCCAGATCCCCGGCAAAACCATCTGCCCGCTGCTCAGCGTCAGCCGGTTTGCACAGAAGGACTTCCGCACATACTGCGGCGACATCAGCCTTACAGGCAGATTCTCCTCGGGATACCATTCCCTGCTCCTGATAAACGCTATCGTATCCACAACCCACCACTTTACCGTTCTTACAAACACCTTCATTGCACTACCACCTTTCTAATTGTTTTCTTAACAGCCTATCAGGTGGCATCAGACAGATAATGTCCGAGGGGGTAAGAAAAGCAGTCAGAATTCAGAGGCCAGAGGCCAGCGGGCAGAAACCCGTAACGATGCTGGCGCGCAAAGGATCCCGACCTCTAGAGAGTCGGGACCGGCTTCTCCGCGAAATGCCACCTGCTTCTTTTACCAACTCCCGCCTTGAAATCAGGGTGACCGCCGGCATACCATCTCCCCGGACTCTTACAATGCCCAAATTCAAACCACAATACCGCCGCCTTCTCTTCATAGAGAAGAAACTCAAGGAGAAGACCTACCCCAACTGCACCGTCCTCGGCGCCGAATGGGAAGTAAGCCCCAGGACCATCCAGCGCGACATCGACTACATGAAATACCAGCTCGAAGCTCCAATCGAATACGATCCCGTCAGGCATGGCTACTACTACACCGAATCCAGTTTCTCCCTGCCCGCAATCAGTATCAGCGAGAGCGACCTCTTCGCCGTCTTCATCGCCGAACGGGCATTGAGCCAGTTCCGCAATACCCCGGTCTACAGCAAGCTCCGCTCAGTGTTTGCAAAGATCGAGAATTCCCTGCCCGACAAGACAACAATCAACCCCGCCTGGATCCAGGACCGGATACTTTGTTTCCAGGAGCCGGTTACGGATATTGACGTCAAGACATGGGACACCATCGCCAGGGCAATCCGCGACAACAATAGTCTGCTGATAAAATACGCCACCCCCGGCGCGAAGAACACGACCGAGCGCAAGGTTGATCCCTATTACATGGTCAACCACAGGGGCGAATGGTATTTGAGCACGTATTGCCACACCCGCAACTCCATCCGCACCTTTGCCGTTTCCCGCATCAGAAAAGCCGTGATACTTCCTGAAAAGTTCAAGATCCCAGCCGGAATGGACAGGGACAGGATGTTTGGAGATCAACTCGGCATTATCTGGAAGAAAGACCGCAGCAAAGTAAAGATCAGGTTCAATGCCGAAGTTGCGCCCTTCATCAGGGAACGCAAATGGCATCCCGCCCAGAAGACCAGGGATCTCCGTGACGGCAGCCTTATCCTCGAATTTACCACCAACCATTTGAACGAGGTAAAGGACTGGGTGCTGTCGTGGGGCGCCGGCGCGACCGTCCAGACACCGCCCGAACTTGTCAACAAGGTCAAAACCAGCCTAAAGAACGCCCTGTCAACTTATACATAATCATTCACCATGGCCCTGTCGAATGACTGGGAAGGCGTTGCTACAAGTTACATGAACGCGCACCGCGGGTTACAACTGTAACTTCTGTGACCTCTGTAACTCTGTAACCTTTGTAACCCCTGTAACTGTCTTCACTCTGTTCCTTCCTACCTTCAACATTCTTTATTCAGCAGGAAGCCGGTATGCCTTGAGGATCTTAACAGGCGGATCCAGGGTTTCCGTGCTGTAAGCGCCGTCTGTCCCGGTGTGCGACTGTTGAATCTTCTTCACCACGTCCATACCGGCGACCACGCGGCCGAACACTGCAAAACCCTGGCCATCGGGATTGCGTTTTCCCCCGAAATCCATCTCCGGCTGGTCGCCGATGACAATAGAGAATGAAGCCTGCGCCGTGTCCGGCCCCATTCGCGCCATGGAAAGCGCGCCATCCAGGTGTTTCATTCCCGTCACGGTCGTCCGCTCCATCGGGATCGGAGGAAACAGTTCCCTCTCGCGCGCCGGGTCTTCCTGGAACTGAATGACCTGTATTTCGACGTCGTGGCGAACCGTGTTATCAGGCCGGACCGCTCGATTGATCATGCCGCCGTTGTAGAACTTTCCGTCCACATATTTAAGGAAGTTCCTGCCGGTAACCGGCGCATTAGCGGTATACACTTCCACCGTGATATTGCCGGCTGCAGTCTCTAAAACCACAGGCACCGTCCCGGCCGGCAGCCTGGCCCGGGTACAGCCGGTAAAACCGGCGACAATCACAGCCATCAAAAACAAAACAGCCACAAACACTCTCTTCATATTCCACTCTTCCTTCCCGCCTTTAGTGAATCTTCCATTCCGTAGTCTGTAGTCGTCCCGACTCTCCAGAGGTCGGGATCGTTGTCATCACGCTCTCGGCGTGATCGTAGTCGTCTTCGGTGGGCCCCGCGAAGGCAGGCACGCCACGCCGCAGGCTTGGTTACAAGTTACATGTTACAGGAGCGCAAGGCGCTGGTTACAACTGTAACTTCTGTAACTCTCTGCAACTTGTAACCGGGCCTACCCGTCGTCGGTGCCCTGCACCCGTAGTCGTCTTCCCGTAGTCTGTAGTCTGTTTTCCGTCTTCCGTGCTCAGGTTTCAGCCTTCTCTTCCATTCGTAATTCTTAATTCCTAATTCGTAATTTCTTCCTCCCCCTCCCACAGCCCACAGTCCACAGTCTACAGCCTTTCTCCCCCCCCCCTCTGTCCTCTGTCTTCTGTCTTCTGTCTTCTGCTTTCAGGTTTCAGGTTTATCTTAGAGTTGAGAGTTCGATGTTGAATGTTCGATGTTTGATTTCTCCCCCACCCCCCGCCCCGTCCTCTCTGTTCCGGGCTGACATCAACTTCACCGGTTTCTCTTAAACGTGAACAGTATTTCTGTCTTTGCAGGTTTGCCCTTAATTTCAAGGACTGGATATGCCAGGAAGTTAATCGGGCCGGAAACCGGGCCTGGTTCAACCACGAGGTCACGGCCCCTGCTGAACTCAAAACGATTGGCCGGATGATGCCCGAAATAATACATGCTGAGCGCGCTGAACTTGTTCGCTTCGCTTATGTCAACAGGCCACCACTTGCCGTCTGCATAAAACTCCGCCCAGCAGTGGTACCCATCGGTCCCGCCATCATCACGATCAGACGGAATTGCGGCGCCAATTGCAAAACGCGCGGGTATTCCAGCGGCCCTAGCCAGCGCGACAAAATAGGAATGGAAATCGGTGCAGTTGCCATAGCGCGTGTTGCAAGCGTATACCGCGTCTCCCTTACCCCATCCTTCTCCGTATTTCTTGTACCGCATTTCATCCATGACCGTATCATAGAGCGCCCTCGCCCGCATGAGATCGCCCTGCTTACCCTCAACCGCCGCCATCGCAATCGCCTTGATCTTGCCGTCCGCCGGAACCAGCCGTTCAGGGGCAAGATACCTGGCCGCTTCAGTGCGGTCCCCGGCATACGCGCTTTTCTCCCGGCGCTCCACCATGTACAGGATATCAATCGCCTTTCCGCTGTCTTCCGGGCCCAGCTCAGCGTACAGGACCTTGTTCCCGTACACACTGTCCTTCAGCATCCGCGATTTGCCGGGAACACTCATCTCCCTGACCTCCACCTTCTGAAAATCGTCAGACCCGGCTACCGGAAGCCACATGCGCGCATCCCCGTCAATGGCCGGCAGTGTCGCGTGGTATCGAAATTCAAATACATCACGGCCGGGCAGTATCCCGAGAAGCTCATTGGACGCCTTGTCAACAGGCGCACGCCCCCATGACTTGTCGGGCGCCTGCTTCCATACATACAGGGGCTTGCCGTTGATCTTGTGGACCATCGTCTCGGTGACAGTCATCGCCCCGGGATCGCCGGACATGAAGAAATCGACGTCGTAAAACTCGCCGTCGGTGCCAACCATGTCAACGCAGGCAAAATGGCGACCAGGGGCGAGGGTTGCAAGGTATTCAACGTGGACGCGCACCAGCTTCAGGTGAAGTCCCTTTTCTTCAAAAGGAACGATGAAATATCCGTTACCCCGCCTGACCTCCTGGGCAATATGCTTCTCAATGCCGGCCTTGATATCACCGGTAACGATGTTCGTCTCGTAACTGCAGGTGCTGGAACTTCCGGCTTTACCTGACGCGGCTGAATTCTCCCGCGTCACGCTTTTATCGCCGCAGCCCGTCAGCATGGCGCACAGGACAATAAGCGCCCCTATCAATGCGAAACGCGGCAAATTCATTTTATCAACTCCGAAGAGACTGGTTTACCCACAAAGGCCAGCAAGGAAGCCCAGGAACTTCCGCATGCCTCATCGCCTTGCGAACCTGGCGTCCTTCGTGAACCCGGTGGTGAATATCCGACTGAAGAATCTTATCCTCAGTGGGCCGGATGATCCTTGGGCTTTGCCGTATCAGCCGGCGCCGCGGCATCAGCCGGGGCTTTAGCCGGCTGCTCTGCAGCGGCTGGTGCCGGCTGGGCATCAGGCTTCTTGCTGCAGCCTGTCATACCGGCCATCAACACTGCTACTCCCGTCAGAATGATCCCTGCTGATTTGACCTGCTCTATTCTCTTCATGCATCCTGCCCTTTCCTGTTTGACCAATCATATCCGGCACCCGTTACTTTGAAATAAACATAATCCGCTTCGCTTATAAAGTCAATATAGCCTTGGCCGAGCCGCAGGCGGGCAATCGTCATTCGTAATTTCAACAAGAGTGGCCCATAGTCATGTCATCGAAATAACAGCACTCTGGTTACAAGCGTAACATCTGTAACTTTTGTAACTCTGTAACTCAAGTTTCAGCCTTCTCTTCGCTTCGTAATTCGTAATTCTTAATTCGTAATTTCTTCATCCCACAGTCTACAGTCTACAGCCCACAGCCTCTGTCCTCAGGTTTTCTAGTTTCTCCGCCTGGCCCTGGCAGCAGCTGGACGAGTTAATCACGGCTTAAAACACTTTTTTTGCAGATTGAAGATTTGATCGACCTCCTGCCCGGATAATGCGCGATCGTAAATCATGACTTCGCCTATCTGGCCTTTGTAGTCACTTGCACCAAGCCGCAACTGTCCGGACAGGACTGTGTTTATGGGGCTTTGTATTTCATCAGCCTGCAGACCGTGATCTGCATCATCCACATAGAACTGCGTTTTCCCGGAACCAGTATAAACAAATACTGCATGATGCCATTCATCAGCTTTTATGATTTTCTTACTGCTCACATCCACAGCGCCAGACTGACTGAAACAGACCCCGAAGCGGCCAACCCTTCGATCGAACCCTATGTGACAGCCTTGATTATGCTGAACAGGGTTACCCCAGGTAATGAATGAGGCAGAGTCGGGTTCGGAATCAGCGTTGTGCTTAAACCATAAAGACGCTGACCTGGCAGCATCGCCTGCCGGCAGATGCAGATCGGATCCGGTTATTTCATCATTCTTGTCGCTGAGAACGTACGAACCAGTATTTCCCGCTGCAGCCCACTTAGCCCCCTTCACCTTGCCATGATTGCCTTTCCCGCTTTTATCGGTGACCACCCCGCCACTCCCGGGACGGTCGAAAGAATAATAGAGCACGAGGCCTTTACGCAGACTTGCCGGCAAAGTGAGGTCACCAGACAACACAGAAAGGGCCGCGATGTGCTCGAGAGCTATTGAGCATTCACCGAAGAGCCCTTTAACCTCGATCGCCTTGACATCCAGCACCCCGCTAAGCTTGTCCCCGTTCATAAAGCTGACCGAGGCCATACTGGTCTTGTGATCGATCTGAATGGTGGATATTTTCGCGAACTCAATTTCCATTGTTGCAAAAGAGGTATTGATGCGCAGCGACTTCAGAGACGGTACTCCTATAAGATGGGATCCTTCAGTCAAATCCAGCGCCAGCTTCAGGGATCTTTTTTCTTCCGGGCTGATCCCAGCCCCATCTTTCCCGTTGTTATCCGGGACTGCGTTTCCGGGCGGCACAGAAGGCGCTTTAGAAGAGTCGGCCGCCGCCGGCAAACTTAGAGGAATCTCTGCTTCACATGCCGTCGCCGCGAAGCTCAATAATATGGCTCCTGCGAACCGTTTAAACCCGTGGACTGTTTTCATTCAGATGCTCTCCCTGCCTGTTTAATAAGTTGCGACTCTCTGCACATTACACTAAATGAACCAGAAGTAATATTAATTCTTAACCACCCCCGCCTGCAACGCTGGCGTAGCACTGCGGGCAGGCGGGGGCGGCTAACTTTTGCTTACTTTGCAAACTTGGCGTTTAAAACAAGCTGAAGTGTATGGCTATAGATCTCCAGCGTACGTGATTACGAGATAAGAGGACCGACCCTGGTCACTTGGGATCCCTGACGCTTCTGAGGTCGGTTGCAACTTCGAAAACCCGTTCGCTGGCCTTTGAGAATGTTCCGGTACCGGGGATTACAGCCATTCTCCCTGTTCCAGGATCGTAAGTTCCGGGGCTGTAGTCCCCGAAACTGCCGGCTCCGCCATAAACGTATGTGATTGAAGAAGAGAGTTCATTAAGATCTCCAGGCGTAACCTTGCTGTTCTGTAATTCCCTGGCCCGGGCAAGGGCACTGCGGAAATGAGCTGTCCATTGGCATGCCTTGTCCTTCTCCAGGATGGCAACCAGGGCTGACAAGGCATCCATCAGCAAAGGCAGAATCTGTTTTGGCGGCTGGCATTTCCCAGGCGGGAGTCCGCCCCAGGGCGGGTACAAGAAGGCAGACGGCCGCCCTGAACAGTCATTTAATGGAAGTTCCAGGCATGATGCATAGCGCCGTGCTTCACGGAGGGCGCCTTCCTTAAGCAACAGACGCGGCTCCAGGCCGAAAAGCGCTTCACCTGGTCCGGTAAGCAGTACTTCCCAGGCGTCGTAAGGTTTGTTGAAACTGCGGGAATAACCGAAGTTCACCTTGCGTACGGTAACAGCAGAGAACCATGTTGAAGGACATTCCCCGGTCGTGGTGTAGAGAATGAAGCTGGACGTTGACACCAGTCTCTGTCGCACGGGGTCATATTCTATGGAGCTTCGTGCATATCGAAGGAAAAGTCCGCCGAGAACAAGAGTCGCTGATAACCCGAGAATCGCCAGCGTTAGAAGCAGGCTGCCTTTAAATCCGGAGGTGACTATATAGGCCGTCGCCATGGCAATCCCGAATATGACAAGAAAGAGTCCAAACAGGGGATCTTCCGGCACCGTTGTTCGTACTGTAACTCGGTCTTTATTCACGCACCCCCCCTCCTCGAAGACCCTGTTTTGTTCCTGCAAGGGAAGCATCGACAATGCTTAACCAATATTCCGATTTGGCGATAATGTCAAAAGGATTGGGAATGGTTATCGGCTGGTTGTTACTGGTTACTGGTTACTAGATACTGACTTCTGTCCTCGGTAGTCGTCTTCCCCTGCCCTTTCCTCTCCCTTGAGGGGAGCCGCCTTCTCCGGACTGAAAGGGCTATGGCGAGCCAGGGAGGACTAATGGCGCGTAACGCGCCATGAAGGTGAGGGTGGTCTTTTCCCTCCTCACTTCATCATTCAATATTCAGTATTCTCCGCCTCGGGCGCCTGCCCGCCTGTGGAGGAAATATTGGATATTGGGTTTCTCCCTTCCCTTAATCACTAATAGACAAAGGGGATAAGCTTGCACACACGCTGCTGGTATGCTGCGTACCCTGGGAACTTTTGCGCCAGCCACTTCTCTTCGCGCCGCGACTTCACATCCAGGAACACGAACAGGGCAATCACGTATCCGAGCGTCAGCCAACCCTGGACATACAGCGCCCACCCCAGGCCAAGGACCAGTCCGCCGCAGTACATCGGATGGCGTACCAGCGCATAGGGCCCCGTCTGGACCAGTTGGGCGCCATCTTTCGGATACGGCAACGGTGTCAAACCGCGCCCCAGGCGGACAAGTCCGGCGACGAGCAGGACGCAGCCCGTAATTATCAGCACTCCTCCCGCCGCCACGCACGCGCGCGGGAACGGAAACTGCCATGCCGGATAACCAGGTACAGTTCGAGGGCCGAAGAATACCAGCCCCATCAAGATAACCTGGGCGACGACGAACCACTCGCCGCGAGTTCCTTTCCACCATGGCCTGCGCTCGACAGCAGTGACATCCGATGACATGGATCAACGCCTCCTCATATGGCCCACGCCCGCCTTAACCGGACGTGAACCCGCCGGGTTCACTGTACGGTTGAAGGCGTTGTCCGGCCTCTTATGACGCCCATTGAAGTTGGAGCTTCTTGTGGTTAAGAGCACAATCTCTTAAATACAGATTAATCAGGTTCTGGTATGGCATGCCAAGTTTTGTTGCCAGAGCCTTGAAGTACGTTACGGTATCCTTATCGAGGCGGATTGTGATAGGCTGTTTAAGTTTTGTAATGTACGGATTGCGTTCTCCTTGCATTTTCGAAAAGTCGTAATGTTTTCTCATAGTTTTACCTCCAATAGTCTTTTGCTTCTCGTTTATCTGCTTTTCGTGCAGAGATGATTCGAATCACTGTATCATTCTTGCGATAACAGTGGCAGGCAACGATAACTCGAAGCCTGAAACTCATGCCGAGCATGATGAACCGGTCTTCATCCTTTGAATGGTCCGGGTCGAAGAATCGAATTGCATTTTCGTCAAGGAAAACTGTCTGTGCCTCTTCGAACGAGACTTTGTGTTTCTTGACGTTTTCTTTGTTCTTATTCTCGTCCCATTCGAATTGAATCTCATTCATATGTACAGTGTATGTATAGCGCCAGGAATGGTCAATCTTTCTTTTGGCCCAGCGTCCACATTGAGCGTCGAGGTTTCCCGCGCGCCTGCCCCGTCGAACCTGGCCAGCCCTGTCGAATGACGGGATGACCGGGATCGCGAAAGCAGGCCCTCTTTCCCCGTCAGTGTCTATCTGTCCCGACCTCTGGAGAGTCGGGATCGGCGGTTTCCGCCTCGGGCGGATCTGCCTGTGGCAGAAAAATTCTTTATCTTCCGCGGCGGTTGGGTCTATCTCCGACTTACAGACTACAGCCCACAGTCTATTCCATGAACATGATCTTAGGCGTTGCGAAGGCGGGCCCACAGATTCCCCTGACCAAAAGGAACTCTGTCTGCGTATATACCACCTACTCCATTCCCCTACAAGCTGTAAGGTGTTTCCTGTCAGGGTGTCCCCTATACCATGTCGGGTTTTTCTGGCGCAAAGGGCGGTTTGGGGCTATATTTCAGATCCGCATAATACTGGGAGGTATTCATGATTTTGAAGGAACGCAATGCTGCTGAGCATCCGGAATCTGACAAATGGTCTGTCGCCGGAGCCACAGCCGAAGAAAAGATGGCCTTCTACCTGCGACGGGTTTTCCTGAATGACAAGGACATCTACGTCTTCAATGACCTGCGAATGAAGGACGATACCAACGACTCGGCCCAGATTGACCACCTCATCCTCCACCGCCACGGCTTCATAATCATCGAATCGAAAAGCGTGTCATCCAAAGTGAAAATCAACGAACATAATGAATGGGAACGCCTTTGGAACAATCATTGGGAGGGTATGCCATCACCAATCCAGCAGGCAAAGCTACAGGGAGAATTTCTACGAAGGGCGCTAGGCGCAAATGCCGAATCGCTTATCACTAAAAAAATCTTAGACCGGGAGTTGCCACGTTTCATAAAATGTCCGTTCGATGTTCTTGTCGCTATTTCCGATCATGGATCAATTAAACGCGAGATAGATCCTCCTGAGGTTGTCAAAGCAGACCAGATACAAGAAAAGATCATCGCTATTATCACGCGACACAGGAAAGCAGCGTCATTCTTTCCAACTTCCATCGAGCACTTTAAACCGACTAATACAGATGGACTTTACAGTTTCACAGACGATGAAATGGAGAAGATTTCAAGATTCCTGATAGATCATCACTATCCTCTCTTTTCAGAAACAAAGAGACCAGAGCCGAGGACTTCAAAAGTCGCCGAGGCGAAGCCAGAGTGGAAGCCGAAACCAGCCACGCCTGCCAGCACACCGCCTCCCCAGCCTTCATCTCAGCCGCCTCCACTTCCAGCCTCATCGGCAGGCGGTCTTGGCATCTGCAACAAGTGCGGGGAACAATGCATAATCAAGTGGGGCCGGGACTATTACTGGAAATGTACCGCCTGCGGAAACAACATGCCGCTTAAGGAGTATTGCCCAACCTGCAAAAAGAAGCTTTTCCTCCGCAAACAGAAAAACCTCTATCACATCTACTGCGAAACCTGCGGAGGCGAACGCCCCTATTGCAAATTCGTAACAGAATAGAATCTGTGGGCTGTAGTCTGTGGTCTGTGGACTGTAGAATCCCTTTCGCGACCTTGCCTGTCCGCCGTAGCCTTGGCGAAGGCTGAAGCGATCCTTGGAGCGGGTGTTAAATAAGTCCGGCCGCTATTGCAGATTTGCAGCTGCAGCGTCGGATATTCAGGTGTGACATTCACTCGCCTTCTGCGAACAATAAGATGCACGGGCATAGTCGCCCCTGCTGATTGCTTCACTCTCCATCTTGCGCCATTGTTCGCGGTTCATTGCGAAACCCTCACTGATGGCCGCATCCTTGCCGCCTGTACGAAACGCATCGGCAAGTCGACGACAACGGACGGCATCCTCAGTCCGGCCCTCCCGCTCCGCCTTCTCCGCGCCTTCCATGTTGGCGCGATAGTATGAATCATCCAGCATGCCGTCAGTGAGCTTAACTCCGCCAACTTCAGGTCCGCCGTATGACTTGTACTGGTCTGCAGCCGGCCGCGCAGGTGCGCCTGGTGAAGCTGCCTGCTGATTCCCCTTGCCCAGGTTATTATTCAAGTCCCTAAGGCGCTGGTCGATTGCCTCCAGCTTTTCCGACTGGCGATCCAATTGTCCGCTGGTAATCCCGTGGAAAAATGCGTTCCAAAGAGACATCTTATCCTCCTTGCTTCTGTTCCTATTCCTCGAGCAGGCAATCCAGCTTACCCCGCCACTCTTTCAGGTCACGATCATACATTGCCACAAACTTCTGACCTTGATCCGCCGCCGTGAATCCCATGGCAAGCTTCTTCCTCTCAATATCGCCCTGAGTGGAATATATTTTGACATATTTCCTCGCTTCTTCAACCGCGAATTGAGGATTTACATGCTGGTATCGCACTTGCCTGCCTTCACCGTAATCCACATTCAGCATCCCGCCACCGAGTTCAGCATTGAGCCCATATTCCATGCCAGTAACATCATGCCTCAACATCCTTATGCTGTTTCCAGATCTCGCATAGGTCCCCTTGTCTATCCGCTGGTACCTGTTGGCATCCCAGAATGAATTACACCAGTCTTCCGGGTTCCTCGAATTGCCCGCAGGTTCTGATTCGCCTACATACTTCCAGAAAGATTCTCTCAGAATCAGATCTGTCTCAAGACGAATGGTACACCTGGGGTATGGCCCTCCCCAGTTCGCCTCCACAACAGTCCCGTCGCGGTAGAAACGCAGCACCGAGCACGTTAGATTCGTCTGACCGGAAGAGGGCGGCAACAAATCAAAGGTATAGTAGAAAGCAGATATGCCGCCGGGCGTGTAGTTTGCAGTCTCAGGCTTGGTCCCAGTATTGGCAGCGGCAATTGGACAGCCGCATTTGATGCAATATGGAGCTTTGTCAGAGATGCTGGCCTTGCAGTCGGGACAGGATATCAAAGCCATTGTGACCTCCTGGAAACTATAGATAAGTTACAGGAAATTGTAACTACTGCGTCAGATAGACTTTGCAATATCATACAACCCATCGTTCTGCTCTTAAACTATCGTTTTTCCTGATAACAGGCAATGACATTGAGATGCAAGGTTACGAGGAGCAGAGGATTCCTGCAGAAAACGCCCCTATTGCAAATTTGTGACGGAATAGAATCTGTAGGCTGTTGTCTGTAGTCTGTAGTCGCGTCGCGCCGTAGTCGTACCGACTCTCCAGAGGCGGGACCGTCGTCGGTCTTCCCGTAGTCCGTCGTCTGATCACTGAACACTGGTCACTGATAACTGGATCTCCGCCCTTCGGCTACAGGGCTTTTCCATACCCGCAGGCCGCGGCGCGAAAGATAGATCGGGACAACCTGGAATCCCTGGCGCATGAGTTCCTTCTGCATCTGCCGCTTCTTTGCCGAGTCACCGTCTGTAAGGATCGCAATCGAACCGCCGTCTCCGCCGGCGCCGTTGACTTTGCAGCCCAGTGCACCAAATTTGCCTGCCAGCGAGATGATCTCTTCGAATTTCTCGCACACCAGGTGCCTGTGGAGGGCGCGCTGGGCAGCGGTGTTGTCGTTGAACACCCGGCCCAGCCCGCCAAAGTCGCCTGCCTCCAGCGCTGTCCCGGCCTCGCGGGCCAGTTCGCGAAGCCGCTCTAGCCGCTGGTCCTTCGAAGGCTCGTTACCAAGGCCGGCAATAACCATCTTGTGGATCTCCGATGAGTTGTGCGGCTTGCCTATATATGTGAGGACAAGGCGGTGTTCCAGCTCCCACCATGTATTGTCAGGAACATTAAGCGGCGTGACAGCCGTCCGCGGGAAGGCTGTGATCTCCATGAAGTTGATGCCGCCGTATGCGGCGGCAAGCTGGTCCTGCACCCCGCACTCCAGGCCCAGCTCCTCGGTTTCAAGCGCGTGCGCCAGCGCGGCTGTTTCGCGCGGCGTAAGATGCCTGTCCACCGCCGCGCCAAGCGCCCCGATCAGCGCCACGGCGACTGCAGCGGAAGTTCCCATGGACGCGCCCGGCGGCGCGCAGGAAAAGATGCCGATCTTCAACGCGCAGTTTTTGGGAACATTCATCCGCTTGATGGCGGCCTCGACCAGGGGATGCTTATCGTAGACAATATTTCCAGGATCCAGCTCGTATGAGAGGCCGTAGTTCTCAACGAAAACAACAAGACGGCCGCCGGTGTCGTCGAGGGACAGCGGCTGGATCTGGACCTCGACGTAAGGATATATCGCGATATTGAACACCGCGCCCGACCGCGCAAAATGCGTGTCCGTCCAGCCACCGACATCGCAAATCCGCATCGGGGCAACCGCATTTATCACATATTGTTCCATGCCCGTCATCTATGCCTGCCCTTCGTTCACTTCGTTACCTTCTGTGAAATCCCTTCCTCAGATCTTAAACAAAAGATAACAAAGGTAACAAAGCAAATCCCAAGGTTAATCCTTTCTTCCCCTTAGTGCTTACTTAACGCCCCCTTCGTGGTAATTTTTTTCTTTGCGGCCTTTGCGGCCTCACTTAGCGGCTTTTGCGTTAAAAAACGCATCGGCGTTAATCCCAGCCCGCAGTGCTACAGCGTTGCAGGCGGGTGTGGTCTGTAGTCGCGTCGCGCCGTGGTCGTCCCGACTCTCCAGAGGCGGGACCGTAGTCATCTTATCGTAGTCGGACTTCCCGTAGTCATCCTCCCGTAGTCTGTCCTCTGTCCTCTGTCCTCCCATGCTTCGCCAGCGATTGCTTAACGCGCAATGCATCCTTCAAAGCCTTCATCACGATCCGGTCCTTTTCCCTGCCAAGCTCGGACTTGCTCTTGATGATCCTGGAAAGGGGTAGAACGGCTATTTTCAAACCGCCAAGCTTTACAGTCTCCGCCATACGCATTTCGGCATCGAATGAACCCAGGCCGTGCATGTGGACAACAATGTCAAACAACTTTACAGATTCACCCGCAAACATCGGGGGATTGAGGCCTATTGACGGGACAAGGATGCCGCCCGCCTTCTTAAGGGCCCTGCCCAGGTTTGGATCTTCCAGGTCCTTGAACCACAGGTCTATGTCCTGCGTTACCACCGGAGCACCCTGCAGGGCGGCGGCAGACAGGCCGACAACCATGAACTGCACCTTCCGGCGCGCCAGCTCAGTTAGAAACGCCGCTTCCTTATCATCGAATATCAGGTTTTTGCGCACGTACCAGGGCCCTCCTCAGCCTTTCAACCGGCTTTTCTTCGAGTAGCAGCAGCATGTGCCTGATGTTATCCCTGTCAACACCGGGATTCTTATCAGCCACCTTGTCCACCTCCCGCAACATGAAACGGGACTTGGAAGCAAGCGCATCCTCTTCTTCCAGGAACTCCGCCGGACGGATGTTCAGCTGGGCTGCAATAGCGCTGATGGAACGGGGGAGCACGGTGTCTTTCCTGGCCAGCGAGTAGAAAGCGTTCCTGCTGACACGCGCCCTTACCAGCAGCTCCGACAGGCTGGTTCCCTTCCTGGAACAGAGCCTGGCCAGTTTTTTCATCGATATTTTCATGCCTCTATATGTACCATTATTTGGTACAGGCAGTCAAGCGCGTTAAAAAAAGATTCTTCACCACCCGCTCCAGGAGTCGCTTAAGGTCGCAAAGATCACGAAGGAAAGAAAGAGTTGACCACTGATGGCACGGATAACACTGATATAAGATTGTTTCTTTTATCGCGCTTCGCGAAATAAAACCTCTTCTTCCCATCGGCGTTCATCCCTGCCCGCAGTGCTACAGCGTTGCAGGCGGGTGTTGTCTGTGGTCTGTGGGCTGGATACTGGTTACTGGATTCTGGATTCCGGCCTGCCACGCCGCAGGCGTGGTTCCTCTCGCATCTTTCCCTATCGAACGGAAATGACCATGCCGGGCGGCGGGACGTATTCAGGAAGATAGAGCGAGATCTTTATGTTATCCAGTGCGCCGGCGTAATGAGTTGGCTCGCCCCAGCTCAGGTAACGTCCTGAGTTTTCAAAGTCCAGCGTAGTGAGCTTACATCTCTCCACATTGTTAACCCAGACGGTAACACTGCTCCGGGGTTCGTCAAACTGGATGCGGAAATGATAGAATGTATTTGTAACAGGCGTAGGGAAAACGCCTGCTGCGGAAAGAGCTGCTGTCCCGTTATCATTGTCGGTATCATAACGCAAAGCGTCTCCGTACTGTCCCGCGGCAAAATCGTAAGTGGCAAGGTCCCACCCATTCCAATCGCCGTTCGCAGCGGTGTCGGACAGGCCGAACATCAGTGGATGGCTCCAGGCCGTGCGCTGGTCAAACTCAACTTCCCAGACTTTGCCTGCAACATAGGGGGCCAGGTTATTCGTTATGCGCATGGCTTGCGTACCGTTGGCTGAGGGCTGTTCATTGTTGGCATTTTTGTCCCCGTTTGCATCCCAGTTTAGCGCGCCGTCCACCTGGACATCAGTCGTGCTGGTCCATGCATAGCCTATCGCGGAGCGTACCGATCCGCTCGAGCGGCCTTTCGGACTAGTCAGGCTCGTACTCTTGGCTGAATTGAAATCATCATTGAACAGTACCGGGTCGATGGAGACATCACTGAAGCAGACCGTATTATCAGCCGGGCCGCTTGCATTCTGCAGTGTGATTGTTACCGGACCGTTTATGATGCCGGGGGCGGTGAAAGAAGCGGTGACCAGCTCAAATCTTCCCGTACTCCAGCTTGTTGGACCGGAATCGTAAAAATTGGTGACGCTGTCCGCCACCACGACGCGCCCTGTGGCGTTCAGGTTCCCGCTGCGGTTAGCCGCGATGAAGCCGATGAAGTAACCGGTCTGAGGCTTAAGGTAGATGGTCTGCGTAAGCTTCGATCCTGCATTTTGCAGGAAAGCGTAGTAGGTTGCGCCAGTCTGGTCTATGGGCCCGAACACCGTCTGGATGCCCTGGCCATTAATGCCGACGCCGGCTCCGGTAAGCGTCCAGCTGGTGATGTTTGTCGGGTTTGGAGAAGTAGCGTATCCAGGAAAGTTTGTGAATCCGGCGGCGTTTAACGAGAAGTCTCCATTAACAACGGAGTTAGTCGCCCGGGCGCAGGGGCATAGCGCAACCAGGAACATCACCACGCTTGCGGTAACGACACGCTTATTCATTGACCATCACAACTTGTTGACTAGTGGCAACTTCCACTTTGAACGGATTATATGAAGATTTGCTGCCAATGTCAAAAAGGAAGGCATAGTTTTGCAGGCGGGGGCGGTATGTATAAGAGAAACCTGAAACTTGAGACCTGAGACCTGAAGAGAAGAGAAGGCTGAGACCTGAAACTTGAAACCTGAGGTTAAGCATGCGAGAAGTGAGGACGCAAAGAGGAGCGCAAAGGTAAGAAAGAATAAGATATGTAACCACAGATAAACACATATGAACTCTGATGTAAGAAAGATAATTTTATTCCGCGCGGCGCGGTCTTCTGCATTCTGTCTTCTGTCTTCTGGATTCTGACTACTGACTTCTGTCCTCTGGCCTCTGTCCTCTGGCCTCTGGCCTCTGGCTGTCGTCCCATTACGCTATTTGAGGGGAATCCGCTTGATCCTCTCCAATTCCGACAGCAAACGGTTTGATGGTTCTTTCAAGTGATCATGGTTCTTGTTCACATCGTAGAATTGCTGCTGGAAGTAATACACGACACGGTCCTTGATGCTAACCAAGGCGAGACGAAAACCCAAATTCGATGATCCGCTTACACTGAGACGACCTCCTATCCTATGCCCCCCGCGAAGCCCGCGCCACGAAATGTACATGACATCGGACGCGCCATGGGTGTCGGGCAGTACCGAGGGCCAGGCCACAGAGACGGCATGCAGAAAGTTCGTTCGCCTGCAGGCATTCAACTGCTCAATTTCTGCCGGGGAATTAGCCACCCCCTTGAATCCGTCGCTGAGTTCGAAATTGATGGCATTGAATTCATCCACGATATGCGCTTTATGGGACCTGCGATGAGGCTCGATGGCACTTGTCTCGTATGGGAAAAGGTAATCGTCAGTCGCCTCTGCCAATCGCAACATGTTCCTGTTCATACCATCATCAACTGCGGCACCGCCCTCGACAATGCCCGGTGAGACCACATAGACCGGGATGCCCGCCGTTTTGGGGAGTGCGTATATCTGTCGCGTATCATTGTCAGCGAGGACGATGAGAGCCATTGTCGGCTGCCACCCAAGTTTCTGGCGAGACTGAGCCATGGCGGTATCCAGGATGCGGTAAGCTGCCTGCCGGCTCAGCACAGCATCGTAATTGAATTTCACCTGGGAACCAGGGAGAAATCCAAAGAGTTTTCCAAATTTCGGGTCTTCATTGAACACAGAGCAGTGGATTACAAGGATATGCCTGCCGGCCGAGGAGGACATGTGCTGACGGAACGATTCCCTTGAGAGGTCTTGCTGCGTGACTGCGCCGGCCATATGCGAAAGAGACTGACCTATTTGCCGTACGACAGATTGACAACCAATGAGACATGTAAGGAACAACAGTCCAACGACAATGGAGATTCGTTTCATATCTGCATTTCTCCTGTATAACGATGCTGTTATCCGGCATTTCCCATATGACCGACGGCCCGCGACTAACGTGGACAATTCCGTTTATCTTATTGGGCATATTAGCACCCCAAGGTGTCGTTAAGCAATCCATAAGACGACACGCCGTCGTCTACCATGACTATGGCGGGCGCGGTTAAAGAAGATTTTTTAACACCCGCTCCAGGGTCGCTCAAGGACGCAAAGATCACGAAGGAAAGAAAGAATAAGATTTGTAACCACCCGCTCTCCCGAGCTCGATGCCCAGGATCCCGACTCTCCAGAGGTCGGGATCGGCGGTTTCCGCCTCGGGCGGATCTGCCTGTGGCAGAAAAATTCTTTATCTTCCGCGGCGGTTGGGTCTATCTCCGACTTACAGTCCACACCACACAGCCCACAGTCTACAGTCCACAGCCCCCCCCTTCCCTATGTACTTACAACTACTTAATAAAATCTACGTAGTATGTCGGTTGTTTATCCATGGTGACGGTTCCGTCATTCCATGAAAGAATGCGGGCCGATTTTAGGAAATAAACAGCCTCCCAGTAGTAACGGCTACGACCAGGCCGTTATGAATTAGGGGCGGAGGATCAAACCTCCGCCCCTCCTTTTACCCCAGGAAAAGAAGAAGATATGTAACCACCCAATGCTGTGGGCTGTAGACTGTTGGCTGTGGGCTGTAGGCGGGATGCGCGATGCCGCGTAAAATCCCGGAGAAGATTTTTTTAACACCCGCTCCAAGGTCGCTTCCAGCCTTCGTCCCTGTCTGCCCATTACTACGGCGGACAGGTAAGGTCGCAAAGGAAACAAAGGTAAGAAAGAATAAGATATGTAACCGCCGATGAACGCTGATTAACACTGATGTAAGAAGATGTTTCTTTTCCGCGCTATGGTAGGGCGCGTTGGCTCAACGCGCCGACTTCCTTCCGCGGCGGGTTCAGCGAACCCGCCCTACCTTTGCGCTCCCCTTCGCGACCTTGCCTGTCAGGAAAAACCTGACATCTAGAATCAGGGTTCGCCCTGATAGCCTGCCTGCACTGATCTCTGTTACTATTCTCACTTTCACTGGCCGAAGTCGCAAACCAGAACAGGATAAAATGAACGAAAAACATATTAATCGACTGATAGAATCCACCATCCTCACTGTACGGGGACAAAAGGTAATGCTGGACAGGGACCTGGCAAATTTGTACGAAGTTCCTACCAAAGTCCTTAAACAAGCCGTTAAACGCAATGTTGAACGCTTTCCAGAAGACTTCATGTTTTTCCTTGATAATAAAGAGTTTGCAACTTTGAGGTCACAATTTGTGACCTCAAAGAACGACCCGCGCGGCGGCACACGCCATGCACCCATGGCTTTTACCGAACAAGGCGTAGCAATGTTATCGGGCGTTTTGAATAGTCCTCGCGCCGTCAGGGTAAACATTGCCATTATGCGCGCTTTTGTTCGTCTGAGGCAGATTCTCTCCACAAACGCAGAATTGGCAGGAAAACTTGAAGAGCTTGAAAGGAAGTACGACTCTCAGTTTCGGGTCGTGTTTGATGCCATTCGCCAGCTTATGGCCCTTCCCCAACCTGCAAGAAAGCAAATTGGATTTCACGCGAAAGAAAGCCGTACAGAATATACAGTCAGTCAAAAGAAGAATCGGCCTTAGCAGAAGAACTTCCTCTTCCGCGGCGGTTTGAGCCCTTCGACAAGCTCAGGACTGGCCAAACCGCCCTGCCTCCTGATTCCCAATGGTAGGGCGCGTTGGCCCAACGCGCCGTCTTTCCTCAGCGCTTCGCGCCATGAAGGTGAGGGTGCTCTTCTCTCCCCTTAGTATTGAAAAGCGACCGGCAATAATATAACCTCTGAAAGCAAAGGGAAATGATATGAAAAGATTGATACTGTCTTTCGCCGGTCTCCTGCTGCTCTCCGCAGGCTGCCAGTATGGCCCCATGCAGGATTACAGCCGGTTCACCAGCGCTTACCTGGTCCAGGAAGACCGGACAGTAGTCTTTACCTTCCATGACTTTGCATACAAGCCTGCCGCCGGCATCGCGGCATTCCCGGACGGAGGCATACCCCATTACGTGAGGGATCAATCCTTCCTGTGTTCGTTCGACCGCACAAAGGGCACTTTAAAGAAACTCATGACCGGAAAGAACAAGGAGTGGTGTAACGGGCAAGGCGTACTGCACATAGTCACCGCGCGCGGCAATGCCGTGCTGGCCAGCCAGTCAGGCCAGAAACGAACCGACCTCGACACTTACCTCACTCGTCATTATCTCATTAATATCGCTACCGGCAAGAGCCAGACCTTTGACCTGTCAGCAGACCTTGGCAAACACGGGCGTGCCCCCGGCCCGCTGTATCTTGTGGATGACACCGGCACGCTCTTGATTATGACCAAGGCCGCCAGCAAAGGGAAGAAGGCTCCTTCCTCACCCGCAGAAGTCCCCGAAATATGGGTGCGATGCATGGACGGCCGTTATGTCAAGGTTGTCGCAACCGCCCATTACGAGGAAACAGTAAACAACGAAGTCATCTACTGGAATCCCGGCGACAGGCAGTTCTACGGCTTTGACCTGGCAACCGGTAAAACCAGGCGCCTGGATAATTACAGGACCAGGGGGTACCAGGACATCAAGCAGGGAGTTCTTGTCCGCAACTCCGGCTCCAGCATTGAATTCGGTACAAAGACCGGGGATACCTGGAATTACACACCACTTCCCGTTACAGCCGAAATGGTAAGGGGACTGTAGTCTGTGGGATGACGGGATGACGTGGTTACAAGTTACAGGAGCGCAAGGCGCTGGTTACAAGTGTAATCTCTTTCCCTCCGTTCTCCGGCCAATTACGCGGCGACGCGGGGGGTCAGCTTCAAGTCGTGCTGAATGACCTTGATAACCTGGAAAAGGTTCCGCGTAGTGGGATTGCCATGCCTGCTCAACATCCTGTGCAGTGATTTCTCATCAAAACCTGTCTGCTTCGCCAGCTCCCGGAATGTAATCTTTGCATGAACCAGGTCGCGAAGCATCGAAAGAGCTTCATCGGTCTCGCCATCAAGCAGTGCATTCACGGCTTCTGCAAATAAAGCCTTTGCAAACCTGCTGTCCTTCAGGATCCGCCTGACAACTGTTTCTTTATATTCGCGCGTTAATGCCATTCTGCACCTTGCCTTTTCTGTAACGACTCCATCTCGCAACGGCAATAGCTATATCCCTGGCCTGCCGCCTTTTATCTCCGCCACCAAGGAGAATCACGATCTGTTTCCCTTCCATTCCAAAATAAACCCGGTATCCAGCCCCAAAATCTATCCTCAGTTCAGATATGCCGCCTTTAATCGCTTTTACATTCCCGAAGTTACCGGCTTCAAGCCGCCGGACATATCTGTCAACCCGCGCCGCCGTTACAGGATCGAGTCCGCCAAACCATGTGGCAAAAGGCGACTTTCCAGCTTCAATGAATTCCAACACCCTGAACAACATCATAATGGTAACATCTTCGTTACTATTGTCAACGTCTTGTTTTGATCAATTTTCATGGCTTCGCCAGAAACCACTGCTGAACAGATACCTTTTATCAAAGGGCCACAGACTACAGTCTACAGACCACGGACCTGTGAGAAAGCACCCTGCATGCTACCAATCCCTGATCATCTTGTCTGTCAGGGTGGACCCTGATTCTGGTGTACGGAAAAACCTTACAGGTTACAGGAGCGCAAGGCGCTGGTTACAAGGACGCGCAGCGCGAGTTACAAGTGTAACTTCTGGATTCTGGATTCTGGATGCTGGATGCTGGATTCCGTCCTCTGCCCTCCGTCCTCTGCCCTCTGTCCTCTGTCCTCTGTCTTCCCTTCATAATTCATTATTCAGTATTCAATATTCGATATCGGGTCTATCTCCGACTTACAGACTACAGCCCACAGTCCACAGTCTACAGTCCACAGCCTACATTTCATCTCCTTCTTATTGTATCTTGAAACCTTCTCCAGCCTCTTGTACTCTCCATCATGTCGAAGGTGGCTTCACTGTCGTCCCATATGGACGGGAAGACTGGAGTATTGGAAAATTGGAATGCTGGCAATCAAAGACTTATGAAAACCGTACACGCTCCATCGGCAGGATGTATTTCCGATTTCTTTCATTGCCCGGTTCTGCGCCAAAACCCTGTTCCCATTGTTCCATCCTTCCATGACTCCAATCACCAATGGAATGCCTTATGATTAACGCTGTCTATGGTCTTGTAATCGTCGCCGGCCTGTTCTCAGGATTCTCGTCCGGGGAGGACTCTATCGAAAAACTGAGGACCAAGGCGCTCAAGGGTGACTCAAACAGCCAGGCAACACTCGGCGATATCTACATGAAGGGCGAAAACAACGCACCGGTCAACTTCCCCGAGGCGATGAAATGGCTGAACATGGCCTACTCGAACAAGAACGCCCTGGCCTACTTCGACATCGGCACCATGGTGATGAACGGGTCAGGCTATAAGAAGAACACCGAAAAGGGCGAACAGTACTTCAAGGCAGCCTTCCCTGAACTGCTGAAGAAAGCAGACGGCGCGTCAGCCCGCTGGAAGTATGCGCTGGCAATGTCCTACGCGATGGGATACGGCACCGCAACCAACCACGAAGAAGCTTTTAAATGGTTCACGAAATCCGCCAAAGAGGGATATTCATGCGCCCAGGCGAAACTGGCGGAATGCTACGCAAAGGGCATCGGGGTTAAGATGAACCTGAAAGAAGCCGTGAAGTGGTACATGAAGGCGGCCGAACAGGGAGATGCCTTCTCGCAGTTCATGGTATCTGTATGCTACCAGGACGGCGAAGGCGTCCGGCAGAACAGTAATGAATCATTAAAGTGGCTGGCAAAGGCGGCAGCACGGGGACTTTCCGTAGCCCAGTACAAGTTCGGACTGCAGGTCTACCTTGGCAAAGGAGTGGCGCAGAACAGGGAACAGGGAAAGAAATGGCTGTCATCCGCTTTAACCTCCGCGCGCAAGGAGAACAATAAGACGCTCGAGGCCGAGATTTCGGAGACAATCAGCAGCATTGAAGTTGACGAGACCAATGCCGCGCAGCTCAGGGCAGTGCTTGAAAAACAGGCGCGGAAAGAAGCGGCGGATAAAGCCCCGGCAAAACCGGCGGACGGCAACACAGGCGCCGCACTGCGGACATTTGACCCGTCAAAAGAGAACACCCTCGATGAAATGTCCGAAAGCCTGTCCGAGGCGAAAACGGCGGTTTTCAGGGATTCCATTATTGCCCTTATCGCCTACTACGAGAAAAAAGGCGGCAACAAGGCAATGTCCCAGGCGATTAAAGGAAAGACTGTTGATGAGATAATAACGCTGGCCTGCACGGGCGATGTTGCCGCCGGCAGGAGTGACTTCCGGGAGGGCTGTCTTGTTAATCTCAAGGTGATTGACCTCGCAAAGCAGCAGGCGGCCCTTGTCAACGCCTGGAAAGACGGCCAGCAGGTCGGCGCTGACGAGATCAAGAAGATAAAACAATACCTCCCCCAGAACGAAGACCAGGCTTTCTACACTATCTGCCCGGCCGAAGGAGAATACAGCTACAATCCCGTCGGAACCGTCCCTTCCTGCTCAATACATGGAAACACGGGAAGCCGACCACGATCACGCTGATGCGTGATGACTACGGCAAAACGACTACAGAAGATTTTTAACCGCCCCGTGCCTGTGGACTGTAGGCCCTGCTCGCAGTGCTACGCTCCAGCGTTGCAGGCGGGTGTGGGCTGTAGTCGACTGCGAATAATCGTAGGAAAAGAATAAGATTTGTAACCGCCGATGAACACAGATAAACATGGATGAAGACAGGAAGATGATTATTTTCCGCGCTTCGCGGATCAGCGATCATCGGCGTTTATCGGCGGTTAAAATTCTTCTCTCTTTCCTTCCTCATTCGTAATTCGTCATTCGTAATTTCTTCATCCCCCGCCTACAGTCTACAGCCCACAGTCTTCCACCCGCGCTTCGCGGATCGGCGGTTACATCTCTCTTCTTTGCGTTCTTTCTTCGTCTGCTTTGCGGCCTTCGCGTTAAAATACATCTGCGCCTGCCACGCGTTCGGGCGTGGTCCACAGCCCACAGTCTACATCCCCCTTCTCCCTCAGCACTTCGCGTAGCCGCAGTGGCACTTTGAGCAGCCTTCTTCGTAGATCAGGGATGACCCGCAGTCAGGGCACTTGATATCGAACTCCATGTCCGCACGGGCCTGGAAGCCGCTATCCGCCGTGTCCGCCTTTTTCAGGCCGGCCTGGTATGAAGCCGCGTCCACCCGGCCGAGAAGCATCGCCTCCAGGCCGAATTTCTCTTTTGCATCCATGTATTTCTTTATGGCTATCGCCAACCCGTCAGCAAGGGATGCAATCATTCCGTCCTTTGTCGGAATCGTCAGGCTCGACCCTATTCCATCGAGCTGTTTCATGATTTCCCTGAGTGACCCGTTCGTGCGCAGATACAGCGAACTGATCCTGCATATGGCCTCCAGGTCGGAACACGCCAGGTCCCCGCCCTTCCCAAGCTGTGCGAATATTTCCCGCTCACAGCCTAACACCGGATCAACCACGATTTTCACGTGCATGTTACCGAAGGGCGTGATCTGCTTTATCCTTATCGCGGGCATTATGTCAGGCAGAGGGACAGGCTCGAGCACTTTGCGTGACTGGGCCTCCGCGCATTTACCGTCGTCTTTCCTGCTCTCCTTCTTGTCCAGGGCCATGGGCTGGTTCTTCCTGCAGCCGTTGCGGTAAACGGTCACGCCCTTGCAGCCCTGCTCGAAGGCAAGCCGGTATATCCTGGCAACATCATCGGGCGAAGCCGTCTCCGGAAAGTTGATAGTCTTTGAGATTGCGGCGTCGCAGTGCTTCTGAAAAGCCGCCTGCATCCTGATATGCCATTCGGGGGCGATGTCATGGGCCGTCACAAACACTCTCCGTGTCTGCTCCGGTATCGAGGCAATGTGCTGTATGGAGCCTTCCTGCCCTATCTGCTCCATCATCCTGGCATTGTGGAACCCCTGCTCGCGGGCAACCCGCTCGAACTGTTCATCAACTTCAACCAGCCTCTGGCCGTCCAGGACATTCCTGTAGAACACCAGGGAGAACAGCGGCTCAATCCCGCTCGTGCAGTTGGCTATGATGCTTATGGTGCCAGTCGGCGCAACGGTTGTCGTGCACGCGTTGCGCATGGGGATCCCGCGCTTTTCCCACACACTGCCTTTCCAGTTTGGGAACACGCCCCGCTCCTCCGCCAGTTTCTGCGAGGCCGCATGCGATTCGTCGTTGAGGAACTTCATTATCTTCTCGCCGAACTGCACGCCTTCCTCGCTGTTGTATGGAATGTTAAGCGCGAAGAGAGTGTCGGCAAAACCCATCAGCCCGAGCCCTATTTTCCTGTTCCCTTTTGTCATCTGCTCAATCTCGGGGATCGGGTACCTGTTGACATCTATGATGTTGTCCAGGAACCGTGTCGCAAGGCGGATGCTCTCGCGGAACGCGTCAAAATCAAATTTCCTGCCGTCCCCGTCCTCGGCGATGAAACGGGTGAGATTCAGGCTGCCGAGGTTGCAGCTTTCATACGGAAGCAGCGGCTGTTCGCCGCATGGATTGGTGGCCTCGATCGGGCCGACGCCCGGGGTCGGGTTGGCTTCGTTGATCCGGTCCAGGAAGATCATTCCCGGCTCACCGGTAAGCCATGATTTCTCGACTATCAGGTTGAAGATCCCTCCGACAGTCCACGGGGCGCCATTCTCCCCTGCCAGCGGCGCGGTTTCGCCTGTGCGGGGATTACGCACCGTGTGCACGGCCCCGGGATTTTCTTTCAGGGCCTTCATGAACTCATCGGTCAATCCCACGGAAAGGTTGAAGTTTGTCAGCTCGGCCAGGTTTTCCTTTACGTTTATGAACTGCAGGATGTCGGGATGGTCGATGCGCATGATTCCCATGTTGGCGCCCCTGCGGAACGCACCCTGCTGGATGGCATTGGTGGCGGCACTGAATACCTTCATGAAAGAGATGGGACCCGATGTCCTGCCCCCGCTTGAGCTGACAAGATCGCCGTTGGGCCTGAGCCTGCTGAAGCTGAACCCGGTCCCGCCGCCGGCCTTCTGGATAAGAGCTGTGTTCCTTATGCTTGAGAATATGCTGTCGATGCTGTCGTCGATGGGCAGAACAAAACAAGCCGACAGCAATCCGGTTCCACGTCCCGCGTTCATCAGCGTTGGGGAATTTGGCATGAACCTGCCTGTAGCCATCATGCGGTAGAATTCGTCGCGGATCATCTCGACGGCCCCGGGTGAAGTGCCGTAGTTATTCTCCCCTGATGCCACTGCCACGGCTACGCGGAGGAAGAGCTGTTCGGGCGTTTCAATTATTTCGCCCTTTTCGTTCTTCTTCAGGTAACGGGCTTTTAACACTGTAAGACCATTGGTCGTGGTGAGCACGGAATCCGGCACACCACGCTTCGTAGCAGTTTGATCAATTGAATTCATGAAAGAATACCTCCCCAGTTCTAGAACCAAGGACGGACATAACCACAACCTGTAGTGGTATGACAAGAGGAAACCACCAGATATTGGGGCCATGGAGGTTTTACGCAGTAATTGCGGGCTTAAGGTTAAGAAGATAAATTGCGGAAATACGCGAAGACAACGCCAGAGCATTGCTTACAGTTTATTACTTTATTACACGAGAGTATTTCAGGCTGTTGAGACTGGTCATGTTGCGGCACACCAGACACTTGCCGGTCAGTGAACCGGTTTCGGAACCGGCGGAACTGGCAGTACTACCGGCGCAGGTCGTACGGGCCTGATGACGGGCGGAGGAACAACTGGCCTGACATTAATCCTTGGAACCTTGATAACAGGTGTAACCGGTTTCTGGTAGACGGGGGTATATACCGGCGGGCGATAGAAGGGAGCTGGCGCCCTGTGCCTTGGCAAGGGCAAGATGCATCCGGCAAGCACTATCATAGATGCCGCAACAATCACTGATACATTCAAGTGAGCACTGTATTTGGGCTTCACGTTATTTTGCTGTTCTTTCATCTTACTTATTCACTGTCATGTATAAAACAAATGAACAATGTATGCGAGAACAAACTGTATACACCTTATGCATTCGCAGAACGCCTGCTCTCATATATTTCAACCGCCTGGTTGAAATATGCCGTAATCATGATACATTCGTTTTATTCTTTGCAAAAGTTATTAACAATAACAAAAGAAAAAAAGCAGTCTTGAACACTTTGATCGCCACGGGTGCAAGACATGGAAAGTTTTGATCCAACCCGTTTACAGTAAGGCGGGAACGATTGCATTAGGTTGTACTGGAAAGATTGGCGTGATTATGAGTGATGCCTGGGTAGTTCCTATTGGCAGGAGATTCCTGATTCACAGCCAGCAAGCTCAGGTCTCGGCCCTGGTCAACCGAACCGCCGTGGACTGCTTGTCGCAAGCTATGCGCGGCCAGACAGATGGCGCTCATGGTGTTCCCGAGCAGATTTTCGCACAGTTAGCCGAGGACCTGTCGGCTCCTCTCTCGGAGCCCAAGAGCGGCAACGGTCACGATGGTATCAGCAAGCTGGTATTTGTGCCTACCCGAGCCTGTAATCTTCTGTGCCGATATTGCGACTTCGACTCCAACGCCCCGTCCGCGGCAACTCTTACTTCCGAGGTGGCCTGCCGGGCGCTGGATTTCGCGGTCGAGAAACAGCTGCAAAACGGGCAGAAACTCCTGGTGATACACTTCTTCGGCGGGGAGCCCCTGCTCGCACGCGAGTTCGTTGATGAGCTTGTCCACTATGCGCGTGCCGTGTGCGCCAGCTCCGGGATTAAACCGCTTTTTGAAGTAACAACCAACGGGGTTATTGATGACCGTTACTTATCGTTTGTTGGGGACTACTTCGACCGCGTCGTGGTCTCGTTTGACGGCAGCCGGCTGTTTCAGGATCACTATCGGCCATTGGCGAACGGCGGGGGCAGCTTCGATGCCGTTGACCATGCAATCCGTTCTTTGTCGCGATATCCGACAGACCTCTCGCTTCGTCTTTGCGCGACGAGCGAGACTGTAGTCGATTTGCAGGAAATCGTCAGGAGGGTCTGCAGTGATTACGATATTGACCATCTCGACATCGAGCCTCTTTGCAGTAATCCTTCGAGCGACGCTGCCGGCCTGAAAACTCCTGACCCCTGCGATTTTGCCAGAGAATTTCTTGCGGCTGCGAAGATTGCGTCAAGCTCAGGTGTACAGCTCCACTATGGTCCGGCAGCCATTGGCGAAGCAATAGTATCATGCTGCCCAGTGGGTACTGATGCGCTTGTCGTGATGCCGGACAACAGTATATCCGCCTGTTATTTGCCTCCCGACCGCTGGCAGGGTGTCGGGCTTGACTTTTCCCTTGGCTATGTCTCGACAGAGAGTGGTGTTCACCTCTTACCTGGGGCCCAGATACGTGTTCGAAAAACCGTGCTCTCCAAGCCGCGGTGCGAACGCTGCTTCTGCAGGTGGTCATGCGCGGGAGGTTGCCATGTCACGCAGACGCCGCCAGGCGGCTCGCTCTCCTATACTTCAGCATGCATCCAGACACGAATCATCACGGCAGGGATGTTGCTTTGGAGCCTCGAAGGGCCGGAATCGATGGCAGAGTGGCTGCATGATCACGAGGCGATGCAGGCCCTCGCACTCCACTGCGATGACCGACTCAGCTCCTGGGGGGTATCATCGTGAGGAATCTGATATACCGGCCAATACTGCGATATGTGGTCCAGACGGGCGGTGTCACGCTCCTGGACGAGCATAACATTCCGGTGTGTTCCCTGCCTTACCCTCATGCAAGCTTGTGGGACGGATTGGTCAAGGGGTATGACATGGCTCGATGCATAAGGCTGTTTGCGGTCGTGGCCCGCCTGGATCACCAGGCTGCCGAAGATGAAGTGAATAATTGCCTGCGACAGTGGGTCGAGGCTCGCTTAGTTGAGATTGCCGAACATGGCTAATATCTGCATAACACATTTATGTCCGCGCGATTGCGACTTCTGCTTTGCGAGAGCTGAGAGGGCCGAGAATCCCGTGCTTCATATGTCGGGCGCCACGTACCGGCAGTCTCTCGCCTTCCTGAAGCGATCCGGCATCACACAGGTGCGCTTGATGGGAGGTGAACCAACCTTTCATCCCGATTTCTGTTCCTTCGTGCACGAGGCAATTGCGCAGAAAATGGCAATCACCATCTTCACGGGTGGGCTAATACCACCACTGATCGAGGAATTCCTCGTTGCGTGTCCTGCTGACTCCGTTAGTATTCTCCTCAACTTTGCGTTGAGCCCAAAAGATTCACCAACGCTCCGGGAACGGCAGGAGCAGTTGTGCCTGCGGCTGGGGCCACGTCTGGCCTTGGGCGTGAATCTCTGCCATGCAGATCATGATCTGACAGGTATCCTGTCGTTGATAACGATGTTCGGGCTTCGTCGCCGGGTAAGACTCGGTCTGGCGCATCCGATTGCAGGCGGGGGCAATTTGTACCTGCGGTGGCCTCACGCAAAGCCTCTGGGGGCCCAGGTAGAGCAGTTTCTCCGGCTTGCAGAGAGCGAAGACGTAACAATAGACCTGGATTGCGGCTGGACGCCGTGCCTATTCTCGCCTGACTTTTCAACAGAATTCAGCACTGTAGCCCACGATGCCGGCAATCGATGTAATCCACTCGTCGACATTTTACCAAATGGTGATATAATTTCCTGCTATGCGTTATCCCGGATGTTTCGGAGGCGACTGACAGAAGACGATGACCGCGAGCACGTTACCACCGGCTGGCTGGAACAGCAGAACGGGCTCAGACGCCTGGGTAGCAGAACGGAGTGCGTCAGCTGCGCCCATTTTGCCGATGGAACATGTAACGGCGGATGTCTGGCCCGGACCGTCAACAGGGTGAGAAATTCGCGAGGAGAGGCGGGTAAACTTCTATGAACTGGGTCGTCCCTTACATCGATCAGCCGATTTCTTTCTGGCAGTCGCTTACACCACTGGTTGGCAGGGACGGTTTAATCGCTTACTTTCCTTTACCTGACAGCCCCATCGGAACAGGACGACCCCGGCAGCCAAACCAGCACCTGCAGGAGTTCCTGTCCTTCACTTCACTGAGCAAGGCTGTTCTGCTTAACCCCGTAGCGCTTCCACAACCTGTAGAAATGTTGCTCCCTGATTTGAGTGACCGGCTCAAACGCCTCTGGGAAGAACATGGTATACAGGAAGCAGTTCTCGCTGATGCGTTGTTGGCGGTACGTCTTCGAGAAACTTTGCCTCAATACAGGTTTACGGCCTCAACGCTGCTGGACATTGTCACCCCTGCGCAGGTCGCCATGCTTCAAGGCGCCTTCGACTGCGTTATACCCGGTAGACGTGCAGTACGGGATTTAAGGGCGCTGCGACTTCTTCGCGAAGCATTTCCAGGGCGGATTCGCCTGCTTGTTAACGAAGGTTGCCTTCCGGGTTGTCCTTACCGTGTACAGCATTTCTTCGAAATGAACAGTTGTATTCCTCTCCCGGGGTCGCTTTGCGCCGGACTTCTAGCAAAGCAGCCATGGTTAGCCTTGACAGGCGCATGGATACTGCCGCATCATCTGAAAATGTTCGCGGGGCTTTACGACGAGGTCAAGTTCGCCGGGCGCGTGACGCTGCAGAGCCCTGAGAAATACCGCGGTGTTCTGTCTGCCTATGTCAACGGCAGCCCGTTGGCACCTTATGAAGTCGGTGGCGGTCCGGCTCTGGCAGGCGTATGCGGGGCTGTTTCGGAAGAGTTCTTCACACGAACACTGAATTGCGAGAAGGACTGTGGACAGTGTAATGATTGTTCAGACTACTATGAAAAGCATATCAGAGGCCAGGAAAACGTCAATCACATGGAGGTGACGCATGAAGAGTGGCGATCTGAAAGATGACAATGCGAAAGAAAACGCTGACAGCGAAACCCCTGAGTTGTATGCAATTAGGAGGGAGGGTGGACAGTTCGTTCTCACCCGGCGGGATTTCGCAACAGCAACAGCAGCGGCCGTTGCCGCAATGTCTCTCGGCGCGGGGTGTACCACGCTACTGGGTTCATCCGGCAGCCGGCGCGCAAGTGGCCTGGTGCTTCTTGATAGCAAATTCAACCTCTCTGGTCTCACAGCCCACAGGCGGCAAGTAACCGGTCTTTCAATTACCGCTGACGGCAAGATTCTGGTATCAGCAAGCCTTGACCAGACAATCAAGCTCTGGTCCCTGCCAGACGGCAATTTACTGAAGACCTTAAAAGAACACAAAGGGAGTGTGAAAGCCATCGCCGTTTCCTCCGATGGCAAGTTGCTGGCCTCGGGCAGCGACGACCGGACGATCAAGCTCTGGTCCCTGCCAGACGGTAACTTGCTGAAGACGTTAGAGGGACACAGTGGCTATGTACTAGCAGTGGCTATCTCGCAGGATGGCAAGTTGCTGGCTTCGGGCAGCAAGGATCAGGCAATCAAGCTCTGGTCCCTGCCAGACGGTAAATTGCTGAAGAATCTGGCCGATAAGATAGACGTCTCAAGCCTGACATTCTCTCCAGACGGAACTTTACTGGCTTCAGGCGGCAACTTGGCGACCAAGCTATGGGCCTTGCCTGAAGGTAAGCTGCTGAAGGACCTGCCCGACTCTAATCTTGCTACCGCCCTTGCAATCTCGCCCGACGGGTCTTTGCTGGCTTCAGGTACCTTCCTGCAGCAAACCAAGTTGTGGTCTTTGCCTAACGGGGAGCTTTTCAAAACACTGGGCTTACGCAGCGGGGCCAGCGCCATTACTATCTCTGCCGACGGCAAACTGCTGGTCTCCGGGGTTAATCAGGACCGAGTGGTTAAAATCTGGTCTCTTCCGGAAGGAGGTCTTCTGGAAACTCTGACGGGCCACCCCGCTGGCGTGGCCTCGGTCGCCATTTCACCAGACCGGAAGTTGCTGGCTTCAGGAGATATGAATGGTCACATTATTCTCTGGGAACTCGAGGAGCCCAAAAGGCGATGGGCTTTGGTTGATAAATCGGCCTGCGACAAGTTCACGGTCCTGGAATGTCGCCAAATGACCAATGTGATCTGCACATGCAACACGATATGGGTAACGGCTGGAACGCCGCTCCCTGCAGGCGCAATATGTGTGTGCAACACTATCACCGTGGGAGCGTTGCGCGGCGGCAAACGCAGTACTAAGCGGCAGATGACGGGAACGGTGTGCTCATGTAATACAATCTGCACATGCAACACCATCTGTACTTGTCTAGGTGTCTGCTCATGCGTCGGCAACATCAGCCGTGGTTACGGTGGACACTACTGGCATCCTGTGAATTAGCTGGCTTGCATGAAGTACGTCGTTAATCCGTCAGGTCTGCCTGTCTTTGCACAACAGACAGAGAGAGGGGTGGCATTCTACACTCCCGGCCATCTCTTGAGAGTGCCGGAAGGCCAAGCAACATCACTGGTTAAACAGCTTTCAGCCAATAAATCACTGGCGTTGTATGCCTGTGATGAACACATCAGGGCATTCCTGACTGCAGCAGATGAAGTTCGTAACCGGTGGAAGACTCTTGAAGACGGGATATTCCGTCCGACCTCTCTATTGGTGTACCTCCACCGAAACTGTAATTCGAAGTGCAGCTACTGCTACGTGCAGGCGAACAATAGAGGGGTTGTTCGCGCAAAACGAAGATCTGTCACGCCTGGCGCGGTTCGTGCAGCATCAGACCTTGTGGCCATGAACTGCCAGTCGCAGCAAGCGGCCTTTCATCTTATAGCTCATGGAGGAGGCGAGCCAACATCCGCGTGGCCACTCCTTAAGGAAACCGTAAGGCTCAGCCGGAAAGCTGCAAATGCCCACGGCGTATCCTGGTTTGGCCGCCTTGCCACCAATGGACAAATCCCTGACACAAAATCTCTCTGGGTTGCAGAGACCTTCAATCATGTTGGATTGTCATGCGATGGACCGCCGGACATCCAGAACCGACAGCGCCCTCACCGGGACAATCTTGATTCCTCTTCGTTTGTAACGCGATTCTGCCGCGTTTTAAGGGAAGTCGGTACATCTTTCTCCGTTCGCGCTACGATCACCCCCGAATCCTGCGGACGGCAGGAGGAAATCGCGCTCTATCTCATTGGGGTACTTGGAGCCCGCGAGATACGCTTTGAACCCGTGTACGGTCAAGGCCCGGGAATGTTCGCGGTTGATGACGCGGAACGCTTTGTCGATAATTTTCTCGCCGCACAGCGCGTTGCGTCAGCATTCGGAGCGAATCTCACGCTATCAGGCGTGCAACTGGATGATATACATGGCCCCTACTGTGATGTTGGCCATCAAACGCTGCACCTACTGCCCGATGACACTTTTACAGCCTGTTTCTTCGGACTGGAGGGAAGAACAAGATTGAGCGCCATGGCCTCCATCGGTGAATTCGACCCCTTGAAGGCAGCACTGCGGCTGGACTACGGTCGCGTTGCATCGCTCCGCAAAGCGCATTTCCGTGTCCCTGAACGATGCAAGCGCTGCGTGAACCAGTATCACTGTGCTCGCGATTGTCCCGATATCTGCCATATCCGCGATGCGGTAAGCCCCGTCCGGAAAGGCGGGTTCAGATGCCATGTGTCGCGTTCTGTGGCTGAGCGGTGGATTAAGTCCTTAGCCATGGGTGAAACACAACAACCAGCCGCGAACTCGACCATCCCCGCTTCTGACGCTCAGCAGTGGCAACAACTCCAGCAGAATCTGCCGGGCGGGATGGACTGCACAATCGCACGGCGGGGATGGGTGCGCGCTGTCGAACGTTATGGGTTCAACGAACACGCCCAGCCAAAACCTGTGTGGGCTGAGCAGGGTTTCACTGATAATGGAGAGAGAGCCTGGTCCAGGCTGACACGGCTCGTTTCGTCGCGTCAGGGGCCCATATCAGTCTATGTGCATGTTCCGTTTTGCAGGACCAGATGTCCGTTCTGCGATTGCCTCTCGTACCGACTGCCCCACCGTCCATCGCAGGAGCCGGAGCGATACGTGGACCAGGTGATCGCCGATCTTCTCGCATGGATGCAGACTGGAGCGCTGGCGAATCGGCCGGTCACCACTATCCACCTCGGCGGAGGCACTCCCGACTGTCTTCATCCCGACTTGTTCGTGAAGCTGGTTAAAACACTGGGTACTGAATTGCGTGTCAACGAAAAGACCGAATGGGCCATTGAAACCACTGAGCAAGGCATAGACAGCGTGCATGCGGAAAATCTCCGCAAATCTGGGTTCCGGCGCATACACGTGGGCGTGCAATCTCTTCAACAACGCATGCGTCAGATTCTGGGACGCCGCACAAGTCGCGCCCAGACGCTGAGTCGGCTTAAGGCAGTAATAGAGCGCGGGGGAATTGTGTCCGTCGACCTGCTTTACGGGCTTCCCGGACAGAGAACAACGGATCTGCTCGACGACATCAGCCGTCTCGCCGCCATCGGAATCCACGGAGTTTCCTTGTACCATCTGAACGCTACACATCGCAACTTGCCGTTCATGCGACGGCATGGCCTCGAGTCCCGAAGCCGGAACAGGCTGATCGAGGCCTACCTTCAATTCCAGTTAGCCGCACAAGTTCTTGAGTCAGAAGGATACAAGAAGAACCATTTCACACATTTTGCGTTGCCAGCAGATCACAACACCTACTATCATTACGGCATTCGCGGTGAGGATCTTCTCGCCCTGGGAGCATCGGCTGACGGACGCCTGGGGGATTATGCTTACCGTTATCTTGATGCGACTGAATTCATGCAGCGAACTGCGCAGAACCAACGCGGACTTAAGGGAGGCGTGAAGCTAACTGCGACTGGAAAACGTCTTGATCCGTTGATCAACGGGCTTATGGCCGGCTTCGTGGCCGAAGATAATTCTCAAAAATGTCAGGTTCCGTCTCTCTGGCAGGAATGGGCCGCTGCAGGGCTGGTGCTACTCAACAAGGATGCCGGTGGATGGTTGTTGACAAATGTGGGAGCATGGTTCATCGCTGACATGCTCAACGAATTACGCGGGACGGAACCACGTGCGCTGAACCGTTTGAAATGAGCGACAGGAATGGAAATACACTACATACCGACTGCAGACGGAGTGATGATCTACAGACCGCTCCGTCGCCTCGCCTTTCTCGGAAATGAGGCATTAACCGGGTATATCCGCCACCGTATCTCCGACCCCAATACACCACGATCCGAAACAATCGAAACATTTCTTGAAGCCCTTCAGTTCTGGCAGCCGGATATGGAGCATCCTTCCAACCGTGACCCCGACGATGAGACCTTGCCCACCACCGGCGTTCTCCTGATGACCAATCAGTGCAATATGCGATGCATCTACTGTTATGCAAACGCGGGCATGGCTCCACATGAGATGCTGGAATGGCCCTTGGCTAAGCAGGTTATTCGAACTGTCTGCGCGAATGCACGATCCTCAGGGGCGGAGTATTTCTCGTTAGCTTTTCATGGCGGCGGCGAACCCACAGTCGCCTGGCAACTGCTTACGGAAGCCACATCATTCGCTCGCGAACAGGATGTTCCCTGCCGATTGTCTCTGTCCTCAAACGGCGTCTGGACCACGGACCAACGTGCCTTTGTTTGTGCGCATTTTGACAACGTCAGCCTGTCCCTGGACGGAAACGCTGCAGTGCAGAACCGACAGCGTCCACTAAGCAATGGCAGCTCATCTTTCCCAATGGTAATGGAGTCCATTGCGGCTCTCGATGCCGCGCATATTGACTATGGCATACGAATGACAGTGACAGCCGATTCAGTCAGGAATCTTTCAGAAAGCGTGGACTTCATTTGTCGCAACACTAGTTCCAGGGCAATCCAGATTGAGCCGACATTTACATGTTCCCGCGGGGTGTATGCTGATCCGCCCGAGGCCCTGGCAGAAAATTTCCGCACCGCTTTTCTGGATGCCTGGGAGATAGGACGCCAAGCCAGCCGCTTCGTCTACTTCTCTGCAGCTCGCCCCTGGGTGCTCGCAACATCCTTCTGCGAGGCGCCAACCACCGCCCTCATCGTCGTGCCGGGAGGACGCCTGGTTGCCTGTTTTGAAGTGTCTAGCGCCCGGCATGAGCTGGCTGACGAGTTTACTATCGGGCATGTGACGCCTGATTCCGCAAACATCGATCATGACGCAGTGCATCGCTTCAACAATGCGCAACAGAACCGCCGGGCCAAATGCCGCGACTGCTTCTGCTTCTGGCACTGTTGCGGCGACTGTGCTGTCCGCAGCAAGGTTAGTCCAGTGGGCGCATCTGCGCGTTGTACTCTAACGCGGAATATAACCAGAGATCTCCTGGCGCTTTACATTGCTGAGGGCAACGGCGTGTGGACCGGAAATCAGACAACATTGCCAACATGAGGTTATGGATTATAACGTAAAGGATGGAGAAAATGGATAGACGTTCATTCTTGCGATCCCTCGTACCTATTCCTGTCCATAGTGTCAACACGGAACAGAAAGCCACGACGCAGGGTACTGCCATGTTCTCTACCAATGGTCTCATCACCCTTCCCGACTCGTACCTCGGGCAAATGATTCCCGTGTGGCGTTCGGGGCTTTCCATCCTCATAGATGACGATAGTCTTGTCGTGGGAGAGGGAGAAGAAAAACGCAGGATTGCGCTGAAGGTTACCGATGTGGCAGTGCTGCGTGATTTTGGCCGGGATCAGACGCTTAAACAGATCGGCAACCGACTGGAGGAATCTCATAACTTGCCGCCAGAAACAGGATTTGAATATGCCAAACAATTATTCCTTCGCCTCGCAACCGATGGCCTCTGCCATCCTGCTGCTCCTCCGCCCGCATGACGTCATGTCATGACAGATTTCAACGCAAGTATTGATTACCCTTGCCAAGAAGCATGATCGACTTCCCTCTTGCGCCTGACCCGCGCTTTTCATATTCTGGCTCAACGTGAGGTCGGTCGCATGAGTCTGCCTAATATGAGGGGCTCATTCGTAAAACGCGGGCCAAAGGAGCAGCGATGTCTCTCATCATCCGTTTGAGCATTGCCATGGTTGGTATCCCTATCGGGCTATCACTCGCGGCTACCCCTGATCGCCTCCCCGTCTCAATCAATGAAGTCGAGGCAATTGAGGGCCAGGACCTGCTGGCACGAGTAGTTCTTGACTACCAAAACGATTCAGCTGTCCGTCAGCGGGCGATCCAAAAGCTGACCAATCAGGTCCTGTTGGCTAAGATTGCCCTCCATCCAAATGGCGACCCGAACCTCCCGAAGGGCATCGCCGGTGCGCAACTTATTGACCAAACCGTACTACTCAGAGTCGCAACAACGGATGGGTCAATCTATCTTAGACATGCGGCCGCCCAGCGACTAGAGGACCCTGCACTGCGGAACCATCTGACAGCGGCCAATGATCTGAACCTTATCGTAGCGCTTCCTGCAATCGCTTCGCTCACAAACACTACCCTTCTTCGTACACTTGCCGAGGGCTGTTTGCAGGGTGAGCATGCAGGTCTTGCGCAGGTGAAACTCCTGCTGCAAGAGCCCCCATTTAATACAAAATTGCGGAACACGGTTGTCCGCCCAACCTACAAAGTGGTCTCCAAAAACTACACAATGAAGTCCATCATACCTGGAGTCAACCGGGATGAGCCAATCAACAGCGGTCCGACTGACCTCCTCGGAGAAGATATCACCGTGGAGTTGCGCCTGGAAGGCTACACACAGTACAAACGACATTGGTCCGCGCTCTTGCCCTCCCTTGAATCCGGTCAGATGTCACGCAGGGAGGGAACGAACGCCATTCAAGCAAAAGTGGACTGGAAGGATTTCTTTGCGGGTTTGGTCAACCTGCCCCAGTTTACCACGAACGACTGGACCATGATGGCTCTTTCGGAGGTTCCTGACGTGCGAAAAGCGGCATTCTCGCGCTTGACAAACGAGACTGCCATTGCCGAGGTGGCATTGGCATCACCCAATCGCGACGTGTGCAATCTTGCTGTCGACAAGATTACGGCCCAAAGCATCCTGGAGAAAGTCGCCCTAAACGCCACGAACTATTCAAGTCGCGGCATGGCGGCGTCAAAACTCACAAATCAGGTCACGTTAGCGAACATCGCCTTGCACGACATGGACGAATGGGTGCAGCGATCCGCCGTAAAACGGATCAACGATCAATCCCTCCTGACAAGAGTCGCCCTTGAGGCAACCAGCGCAAAGACGCGGGCGGAAGCTGTGTTCAGGCTGACTGACAAAGAAACGTTGCAGAGTATCTTCGCGAAGGACCCCGATGAATTCGTGCGTAACGTTACAAAGGTTCGACTGAAAGGATTGGCTAAATAAAAGGCGCGTTCAGAGCCGACCTGAAACGGAGCTGATGGCACTGGTCCGACCACTGTGACTAATGGCGCATCATAAACATGCCTGTGCCTGAAAAAGGAGTTTGACGTCCCTTTCCTGCGGGACTATGTTTTGTCATGACGTGCGGGAGACATTGACAAGATGAATCACTTATTAAGATTTCGCAAGTGGCTGTTAATGCGTGGCCTGCGGAAAATCTCTAAACTGGACGATTGTGAAGCCAAGGCACTGTCCGAAATAGACATTTCTCATCTCCATGCAATAGCCAGATTGATGCGCCGGCTAAACCGTAGCTGTGAAGTTTCCGTCCTCGAAACAGTGCTTCCCATTCTCACCAGGGATATCTCGTTACCCAAGCACCTTTCATCGTTGTCCCGGCAAGACCTTCCGAAAGCCGCCTCCGATGTGATCACTTTGCACTCTGCAACCAGAGATGAGACAATCCTGAATGGCACAATAGCGTCCGTGGTAAAGGCTCTATACGATCAGATCGTCAAATTGTTAACCCCTCAACTGCCCATTGGATGCTCGCTGCTTCAAGAGGTGTGTACAGGGGAACTGTCCCGGGCCCTTGCCAAGGGATGGAGCCCGCAACTTGCCGGGGGAATATTTCTCCATCGTTTTCTAAGTAATCCAAAGCAGTACGTGGCCATCCACAGAACAATGACACATTCCAATCACAGTTCCGCACCTTACAGAGTCAGCCGGTCTGAGTGTAGGGGATAATCACTTTCCAGGACTGAACATGCGGGCATCTCAACGCGGGGAGCATGACGCATTAGTACGTGCTTCAGAAATGCTCTTCTCGACCAGACTGCGTCTTGCTGGAGAACAGGCCCCGGCAATCGAGAGCGCCTGAGCCCAGAGGGCCTCTCCCTCACCAGGCGAGCCAGAGTGCCGGAGAATTGAGCCAAACCCTGCCAAAGAATCAGCGTAGATGCCAAGTTTAGAGGCCTTCTGACTTGCCTGAGCTAGCGATTCATAAATATTCCTTGCCGAATCCAGTTTCCCGTTCTCGTGCTCCACCTTGGCACGTCCCAGAGCAAGCAACATTGAGAGCGTGTGGTGTGACGGCTCACGAACAGCCAGGATCTCATTCAATTGCTTCTGCGCGGCTTTTGCGTTCCCGGCAAACAATTCACACCAGATGAGGCCAAGTCCCGATTCGATGCAAAAATTCTCGTTGTGCATGATCAGGGCATCCGTCATGACGGCACGGAAACATGCGAAGGCTGGTTCGATGGGATATCCGTCAAGGACACTGCGGGTATAGTTTGTCCATCCCATAACGATTTGGACAGAGAGTTTCTCGACCAACAGGCCATCGGCCTCAGCAAATGAAAAAGCGGCCTGCAGGTGAAACTCCGCATCCGGATAATTAAGCGTATCTTTAAACGCAGTAGCCAGGATCCGGTGAGCGGCCACGACGTGAGCGCCGTCACCCGCCGTCAAGGAATAATCGAGGGCTTTACGAGCCATACGTATCGAGTCTGCATACTGGTATCGCTCAAGGTGGATGGTCGAAAGTGCCAGGAGATTTGCGGCGGCCTCATCGATGTGGCGCCTGCCAAGGACACTACAGATTCTCAAGGCCCTGCGGAAGAGAATGGCTGCATTATCATAGTCGCTGAACTGGAGCCGGATGGACCCCAATTCGTGCCAGGCAATGGCTTTTGTTCGCAGATCGCGCCAAAACGGCAATGCATGGATCGCCTGCTGCAGTTGTTTCTCTGCCAGGGCTGTCTCTCCTCGTTGCATGTAAATTCGAGCGAGTTGAGAGGCCAATGCCGATCCATCCTTGTTACCCCTGCCCCTCTGGAAAAGATGCTCGACGAGTGGCGCAAGACATTCAACTCCAACAGTTGTTTCCCCCTGATCTACCCATCTTTTTATGCAGGAAAAGGCAGGCGAACGTACAACCACAAGGAGGTCATCCCAGCAGCTGCAGACGGTCAGGTGCCGGGGAAGATGCTGAAAGAAATACCCGTCGTCCGGTCCACTCGACCAACCGTTTGGGCATCTTTTCCTGTATGCATCGAGGAGGGTTTGATGCAGAACCCTGGGTTCACCGGCCAGACGGGTGGCAAAGTCATACACCAAGTCATGAAGAGATATGCGGCGCTCCACGTTCCGGCCGGCGGCGTCTACCTTCTGGTCCAAATGGATCAGTGAGCGCTCGCTCAGGTTGATGATTAGATCCAGGGTGTCCAACTCATCAAGATTGCCGGTGTGCTTCCAGAGAGTGGCGATTGCAGCTTCCGTAACAGGGCGCTCGGTGGCAAATACAGATAACTCCACGAACCGTTGCTGTTCTTCTTTCTTCAGCACCTCCACGCTCACCTGCATGGCGCGCCAAATACTCTGGTGCTGTTCGTTGATCGCCTCGCGATCCGAGATTTTCTCCAAGTCCGCACGACGCAGGCGCTGAAGGATAGCATCCCAATCGCCATGCCGTTTTTTCGCCATGCCACCGCAAAGGGCTATAGCCAGAGGCAGGCATCCGCACTCCTTCACGACTTCACGGGCTGTTGGCGGCAGGGCATCGCGATCCAGGCCTACGGCTTCTGCCAGCAGCTGGAGAGCCTCGGACTCTGTAAAAAGAGACACTGGTACACTTTCACCGCCCATTGCATGCAGAATGGCAGCATCGCGAGTGGTGACCAGTGCCCGGCAACGCGGACCCAGAACATCAAAGGCAAGTGCGTCGTGCGCATCCCAGACATCGTCCAGAACAAGCAGGATGGCCTTTTGAGCGAACAGTCGCCGCAGGACACTCAGTCCATGCACCTCAGACTGGAATTGTTCCGGGCAACCCAGGTAACGGGCCAAATCATGCTGGAGCCTGACGCAATCAGGGTGCTGGCCGACGGCAACCCAGACGATTCCATCGGGATAGGAGCGGCGCACATCAGGATCGCGGGCCAGTGCAGCAGCAAGGACGGATTTACCGATACCACCCATGCCCTGTACACCAATGCGAGCAGCCCCGCCAGTAATTACCACTGGCTTTAGCAGATCTACCAACAGGGCATCCTTGATACGACGGAGCAATTCTGGCCGTCCAAGAAAATGCGGCGGCAAGTTAGGCATTCCGAACAGCGCCCCAAGAGGAGGAACAGGTTGGCGAAGATCCTCAATGAGCTTGGCAACCTGTACCGCATACTGGGCGTCGTTGCGGAAATCGGCACAGTGGAGCAGGCCAAGTTCTCCAGGGATATGAGGATAGTCACCCTTCCTAAGAATAGGGACAACGCACTTATCAAGTTCAAGCGCCCAGCGCCATTCCTGCCTGACATACTCGGAGTGTGCCGCCTTCGGACCGACTACGAGAATCAATCTGTCTCTGGACCGGATGGCATCGGCGATTTCCTGGTGAAAAGTGAGTTGACGTGATGGCAAAGAGACGCGGTCGAACCAGACATCAAACCCGGCCGCCGCCAGGTCGGAGTGAAGCCTGGCTACAAATGACGTGGACGGATCGTACGAATCACCATCATCCCCGCGGGCATATGAAAGGAATATCCTGGTCACGCTTTGTTACACCAACCTTTTCTCCTCACAATCCACAACCCTTTTCCTTTTTAGCTGCTACCCGCGCCTGAACTTGGCAGCTTCCCATTCCCATGTCGCTGAACATCGGGCTGACAAAAACCATGCCGGCCGTACAGAGGCCGCGGATACTCGAACAGTTTTATATTCCAAGCTCATGTATCGGGTTACGGCCACGGAGTATCGAACGGCACCGGACCGATAGCCTGCCAGTCTGGACGACTGTTCAGTTTCGCCAGCCCGTCCGGTTCATTGACGGCGGCGAAGACGGCACCGAAAAGTGCAAAACTGTCCGGTGCCAGCTTGCTTTGCAGGTACTCACGGACGGATGTATTGCGGGTTGGAACCGGCTTGATATTCTTTTCAATGAGCGTCTTGAACTGACCGAGGAATATCCCGGAATCTTCGCCCCTGAGTGCAGCCAAAGCAGCCTTGAGGAATAACGTCCTGGCCATGAAACCATCAGGAGCGCCACTGGTTCTGGAGAATGCTTCCCGCAGGTGTGCTTCCGCCTCGGCACCGTAGGTTTCATATTTGGTCCAGTCTGAGTTCCTCCAGCGTGGAGTCAATATGGGAAGCAGAATGCGGCTATTCTCACAGCCCTGCTCGATCTCACGGTGCCAGTCAAAACCCGGCTGGAGCCGGACCTTGTCAAACCATACGGTGAATCCTTCAGCAGTCAATCGGCGATGCAAGTCCTCGGCTAACCGTATGTCTGCAGAAGCATAACTGATAAAACAATCATATGGCATCTGCCACTCCTGGGTTGGCGCAACACTTCGTTCTACACATTCTCAACAGTCCAGTTCACGGCGCAAGGTGTACATGATAAAGCGGATAGGTCCCTGCCTTCTTGGGAAGCGACAGTTCGCCGATATAATGGCATATAAAGGAAGTGACCCCGTCCGCTTCCGCCAGCGCGGCAAATTCCTGGCTGGCATACACGTGCCCGGCCGGCGTGACAGGCTCAATCCGCGCCACTCGAGTCGCGTGCGTCCCGAAGAAATTCCAGTACCCGGTGACAGGATCAACCCGGCGATACAATGGCCCGGCATGAAGGGCTATGCGAAGGCTTAATCCTGCAGGAAGATTTCTCTTCTCCCATTTTGTACGCGCAATCTGGTCACGAAGCTCAAGGGCGAAAAGGCCGGCCTGCTCGACAGTCTTAAAAACAAGGTAGAGGCCGTCACCCCAGGTATTCTTGACCACGGGTTTGTTCCGCGACCTGGATATCAGGTCGCCAACCGCGCCGAGGAACCGGTCGACAAACACAGGCACCTGCTCTTCCTCAACCTTGCTCGAGTTCTTCACATCGGCAATGAGCAGCGCCATTATCCTGCGATCATCCTTCTTCATGTGCGGCTCACGAATCACCTTCCCTGAAGTCCGCCCGGCCCGCCGGGTAATGCTCTTCCGCAAACTCAAAGGCAGCGAGTTCCACTCGGCGGAAAGATCAATGATTTCAGGTTCAATTCCCCTCGCCCGCCAGTATTCAACATGGCTGGCCGTTCCCCCCTGCCCGTCACCGCGCTGGCCGTTCCATACAACCATGGGAACAACTTCCGTGTGAAGCGCCTTCGCACGCAACAGGGTCAACCCGTTCATCAGCTTGTTCGCGTACAGGTACCCGATGGAGCTTCCGCTTACCCGATGGGCCGATGCAACGACCACAGAATTTACCCGCGCAAGCGCCCGCTTGAACTGCCATTCCCATTTCCCCCTTGGCGGAACATCAACGCTTGTCCTCATGAAATCCTCAGCCCTGAACGGGAGAACCACGTTGACCTCGCTCTTCTGTTTAAGCATTTCCTGGATGAAGATCATGTCGGAACCCCTTGCGGCGCCGGAGAAACCGATTTTGTGGCTGTACTTTCTGAGCCGGTCAGCAATCCTCCTGCGTATCCGCTCCTCGAGTTCCTGGGGAAAGCGCGGTTTCGGCCTGGTGCTCATGTCTGCCATGTGCCCGGCAAAGGCAATTACCTTGGGTATTCCGAAACACGGGTCAAAAAGGGAAGCATCCCTGCCCATGGACTGGAGCAGCAGTCTTGCCTGCCGCCGGGTTGTGCTCAGGTCGCCGTAATGCCCTTCTCCAATGGCCGACGCTTTGCAGTACCACTTTTCGGCTTCCCGGAAATCACCGAGTATCAACGAGGCCTCTCCGAGAGTTGCGGCAGCCCAGTAATCATTCTCCCTGGTGTTCTTCAAGCAGATGCCGCGTACGGCAGTGGCGATCTTCCTGGCCAGTTCCTTCTTTTTCAAAAGGAGCGCGGTAGCCGCCGCGTTAATGCCATTGTAAATTGCCGCATCGTACTGGCTGTGTTTGAGAGCTGACCGGTAGGTGCCGGAATAGATGTCCTGCGCCCTGGCTAAATACTGCCGTGCTTTTACCGACGGCTCAACGCGCGCCCACAGATCCTTGTAGGTCCTGGCCAGTATGCCAAGGGCATCGTAGCTCGCCTTTCCGCTCTTTTGTATGCCCTCGAGTATGTTCTTCGCCGTTGTCGCCGCACCGCTGCGGGCAAGGGCAAGGGCCTTCAACTTCAACAACCTCAGGGAATCAGGCCAGTATTCCAGGCCGGCGTCTGCCACATTAAAAGCAATGATCGGCTGGCCTATGCGCAGGAAGCCCGTTCCAAGAAGATCGTAGATCTCAACCGGACTCCTGGATTCATTTCCTGCCACATCGCCCCAAATATCATGAAGCTCTTCGAGGGAAACGTTCTTGCCGCTTTTAAGACGCTCAAGGTGTGCCGGGAGAGAGACGTGCGGCTTCGGCGATAAGATCCTACTCATATCCCTCCCTTGCACAAATTACAGCATGTATACCAATCCTGCCTGCATGTTATACCCGGTATTCAGCGCGTCAAGAACGATTGAGAACCCTTCCCAAGAACATTTACAGTTTCCTGAAACTTCCGGAAGGATGAGCAGGCGGAGGAAATGAAAGACGATACATTGCCCGGCATCATTCACAGTCCCCGGGCTTCGGATCGCGATGCGTGTTTCCTGCTGCCAACGCCAAAGCGATCTGTTTACAAAGGTTCGCAACGTTAAACGGTTTCGATATGAAGGCGAATACTCCCAGCCTGCACGCTTCGTCTGCAGACTTCAAAGTTGCGAAAGCCGTAATAATGATAACTGGAACAGTTAATCCCCTGTCACGCACCATCCGGATAAATTCCAGGCCGTTTACCGGGTAGTGACGTATATCGGTAATAATCAGGTCAAAAGGCGAAGACATCAGCACGTCCCACGCTTCCCGCCCGTTTCTCGCTGTTGTGATGTCATATCCTTCTACGGTAAGGATTGCCTTCAATGCCGACAAAATACCTGCCTCATCGTCCACCAGGAGAATTCTGCCGGTCGTGTTTTTTTCCTGCCCTGTCATGCAGAGGATCTCCTATTTATTGGACCTGAATGTTCGAGACTACATTCAGCTTGCTAATCATGTAAACTTAATACCATTCATTCTCTTCGACAACATCAGAGTGTTGGAATCAGGCGGAGACACTCCTTCCCTGATTTCGGAGACATCTTAAACACTTTAACCCGGTCAAGAACCTCAGCATCCGCGTATTTCCGCCATACAAAAGCTCACTGCGCGAACATCTCTATTCTGAGTATCTTCTTTTTGACAGCCGTCATGCTCATTGTTATGATGAATGACAATTTAACATCTTTACCAAATCGATAATATTTTGGCCAATCAACGCGTTTGTTGATTTCCATTTATTGGAGGATTGTTTAATGAAAACAATGATGTCGCCCCATGCGTTGAAGATGATGTTGAAAACGGGGATTACTCAGGGAACCTTGCAGCAATGTTGCCACCGTGAGGGATTCTCTCCAGAGAAGATGGTGCAATGCCATGAACAGGGGCTTATAGTCTGCGGAGGTTGCGGAATTGCCACATGCACAAATCCGTTCCACGCCTTTGCCAGATTCATCACAATACGCGACGGAAGTCCATTCGACGACACAGGATCGAAATTCTATTACCGTTGCGAGGCATGTTCCAACTTCCTATGCACCCGCTGCTTAGGCATTGAAGAAGACTACCCATGTCCACCAAACCAATTAGAGCGCCACATCTTTCTCTGTCCTCGTTGCCGTGGCGACGTTAAGATCTACCGGATCAATCACGTGGATATGCAAGTTGTTGTGGAACAGATGGTGCAGCATCCTAGCGGTATGTTGTGCATAGAAGGTAACAGCCCAGGCGGCGTCAGCATTTAGGGCCATTCATCATAAGACGGATATCCTCCAAAAGACGATGCGCGGTTTCTGCATCCTGTTGCCGGTGAGAATCCTTAAAGAGAGCGCGTGCCTCAATTGCGCATGGAAGAGCCAGGAAAGCCAAGCGTTCAAGGTATAGGATTCTTGCCTTGTTAAAAAGGGTATAAGCCAACATGCGACTATTGCCAATCCTCCGATAAATCACTTCAGATTCGCCATAACATTTCAGGGCGCTTTTCAATTCTTGTTTGCAAAGCAACACATCTCCCTCAACTCCAAGGTTGTATGCAAGGGCATCGTCGTCGTTCATCTCTCGGGCCATGAGGACTGCTTGGCGTGCTAGATCTAGAGCTTCGTCCTCTCTCCTTTGCTGTAGCAATATACGTGATTGATTACTCAACGCCACATGCAGATTTGCCCGATCCCCGTTCTCCCGGGCTACGCGCTCGACCTGCTTGTGAAGTTCAAGCGCGGATGCTAATTTTTTCTCAGACTCAGCGATATATGCTAAATTCCCTAATCTGGCAAAGAGCGGTTGCCTTTTGCCTAGTTCAGTCTCAAGCTCACCCTGTTCGCGAATGATGGCCGCCAGCTGAGCCTGATCGTTCTGGTCTTTACACACAGTACCGAGAAGACGTAGTGCATCAATCAGTCCGAACCGGTTTCCCTCAGCGCGCAATTGATTAACTCTAGCTAGTAAAGGAACGGCACATTCTGCGTAATGCCCACGGCTGATCAATAACGCACACACTGGTATGACCGTATCCACGTCGGCTGGCGTGTGTTCAAGTAGCTGGCGATACGCTTCCACAACTGTGAGAGGAGAACCTCTCTCAACCAGTGTCCAACATTCCATCAGTAGTCGAGGATCGTTTTCCCAATAGGTCACAAAACAGTGTGGTTCTGTGACAATGGCTTGAAACAACTCAAACATTGACGCCCTGACAAAATGCCAGATCAGCTCCGGGGCTCCGCGATTGGAATTAGAGGAATCGAGAAAGTAATTTGCCAGCCGTTTGTGTATGGCACGGCGGTTGGCTTCAGAGGACAGGAACATAGCCTCGACGGCGCAACGGATAAACTCGTGGCTGAAATTGAGCAAACCGGATTGTTGGGCAATAGCGTTTTCGGCAGCAAGATAGAAGGGCGTCCATTTTGCACGTGGAAATGGTTCGCGCGGTTTTGCTTGTTTGCCCAGGAGATCTAGTATTTCAACTTCAGAGAGCCCGCGTCGTGAGGCCCAAATCAAGCTAAGACTTTGACGAACGGGTTCTTCCCCAAAGTCCTGTTGCCAACGTTTCAGGATGCGTTCATATAGTTGCACGGGACTTGATGCAGAGAGATAGTCGACAGCTTTTGCCTTTAACTCCTCGTGTTTGCCGAATTGGCGCAATTCATCCAGCACGGCACGCAGATAGAGAGCGTTTCGTGCTGCAGGAGTGGATTCCAGGCTCTCAACAATATCCGGAGGTGGTGTCTTGCTATACATCTTGAAGTAAGCCAGTGATGCAGGCGCGATGTCGGCCTGGGTAAAGAGCGGCACGTTCAACTCCAGCCATTCGCGTTTGCGCAAGACATCGAGGCTTTTGCCGGGCAGCAAAGAAACAAGTACTCGAAAATTTGCCGGGAAGACTGCAGGAAGCCAGGCAAGTTGCCGGGCTGCACCATCGTCGTCAAGCTGGTTGAGAGCATCAATCACAAGAATGATACTGCGAGAACTGGATACCCGCCTTGTCCAGTCGTTGAGAGCACAGCAAAGGGCATCGGACTGGATTGGGATGTCATCAGGAATTTCGAAGGCACGTTTGAACTCGCCAAGAATACGACGTACCAATCCCTGCCAATCGGCACTGTCCGGGGTACTGCCGATGTAGTGCTGGATGATTAAATCGTCGGGATGGTCATTACGCCAGCGGGCTACCCATTCGGCCAGTAACGCAGATTTGCCGCAGCCGGATTCGCCGGTTAGGACAATGGGTTTGCCGGGAATACGGCAGTGTTCAGTCAATCGAAGCAGGAGGTCATCACGTCCGACGAAGGCAAGGCGACGCCCCCTAGCGTATGCTTCATGGCGTGCGGCTTCTTGATCCAGCGGGCCAGGTGTCTGGTCCTTGGGATAGAGCCGGTCGATCAGTTTACTGAAATCTTCCAGAATCCACGCGCCAAGTTGCTCCGGAGTCACATAGTTCTCGCGCAACTCACAGACTTGCAAGTCACGAGCGTTCCGAATCTTGTCCTTGAGTTTCCCAAGTTTCCCCGCGCTGTCAGTTCCTTCCGAGGTGAAACATGCTCGCTTTTCCGGCGAGATACTTTCGAGATATTTCGGATCGCGGAAGTAGAAGTAGGCGTATCCGTGCATCGATTCATCGCTGAAGACGCCGTGGAGAATTTCAAGTTCGGTGACTGAATGCTGGAGATGTTGCTTTAGCCAGGCCTGCGAATGAAGCAGGTCGGCGGGAATCGAGTTCGGTTCCGGCACCCATCCGTAGCGCTCACCTAGCAGTCCGATGAAGTATGGTCGGCAACGCTGGATTTCTTCTAAACACAATGGCAGGACTTTACCTTCCGCCTTTTGTTCATCCGTAATGCCCCATCGCAAGTCTACCTCGATCCAGGTGACTGCTCGTTCCTCACACAACTTGCGAAGCTGCGGAAAGATTTTCTTTATTAGAATGTCTCTCTCTTCCATCATGTCGCGAAAGGTAGATGAGATGAATACACGGATGATACGATCTTTCGGGGATGATGGCGACTTCAGCTTGACGTTAGGCGACACGCTATTGCCGTTGACGGAAATGTCAGACAGGTCCGGGACTGACAGCGCTGTGGAAGGCTGAAAAGGCATTGGGATAACCAGCCTGACAGAGCAAGAGGGACAAATAACTTCCAATCCGGCGGCAGCATCGTCAACTTCAAGACGTTGACCACAATGGGGACACTCAAATGTCATGACCTGTCTCTCGATCAATTCTTATTAGCATCAAAATCTGCACCACCGGCACAGGATATACTTATCAACGAAGTGGATGCCTGTGCGTTTAATTTGAAATCATTTAACTGATCATGTCAACGTAATACCCGCATACGGCCCGAGCTCCAGACCGTCTGTCACTAGAACAACAAAACAACTCCTTTTGATCGGCCGCCGATGCTCAGTCCGTGCTTGCCAAGCGTTGAACCATAAGTCAATCACTGCAATTCGGGAATATTCCTGCCATCCCCTGATTCGGAGTCAGGTTTATTCTTGGGCTGAATGTTTCTGGTAAACCACCACAACAGGACTCGCGCGAGAATTCCCGCGTACGAGACTATCGGGGCAATGAAAAGGCCAAGTCGCACGCACACGCCATGGAAGTGATCGGACTGGTAGGGAAAATAACACAGGTCAAACCAACGTTTCCAGGCGATCCAGCTGCCTATGCACAGTACGATGAACCAGTGAGCCGGATACCGGAAAATGATCATGGCAAACACGAGGATGGAAGCGATGGCGGCATATTCAATATAAACGCGATAGGCGACATTTAAACGACCCCCGCTGAAGTGCGCAAAGATTTCATGGTATTCGTTTCCTCCGCACGGATGCAGGGCAGACGTGGCCGCGCAGTGGATGAAAGCGATGATGAAGAACGCCAGCACCGACCATAAGATCTGCTTGATGATCAAAATTACCGTAGAACGCCAGCCCAGCCGGAAGAAAAGAGATTTCCCCTCCAGGCTCTCATCACCTTTCCCATCTCTTCCTGAAGGTTCATTCGTCATAACATATGGGCTGGTTCCCACCAATTCCACGGGGAAGTCTACAGGAGGTAATCCCTGAACTTTCGTTGAATGGGCTATTGCGTCACAAAGATGCCATGAATACCGCGACCGGAGTAGTCCTTCGGAGTAACCCCTGCATGGCCATCTTCGAAATGAACGTAGTAGACCTCCCCCGTCTTAGTTCCATCTCGAGAATAGTAACGTTCCTTTTTGAAGAGACCGGCCTCCCTGATCTGCTTTAACTGTGCCCGGGATGGCAGGTCCCACCGGCGTTTGCCGCCGGTGACAAGGCTTGCCGCATATTCCCTTGCGGCCGACCAGGACACGTTTTCAAGGGGGCGCTCCATCAGGAAGAAATCCGACACCCGGATACATCCCTTGGGCGTCTCGCTGCGAGGCAAAAGGCCAGAAGCATCGCTCCCGCCCTTCATCGTCACATACCTCAAAAGTCTCTCCAGACCTTCTTCCGACAATTCGATTACTTCCCGGCTCCGCAGTTCGATTGGCAAGTCAGCCGCAACACAGTCCCCGGTGATCAGCGTGAGAATATTACCCGCCTTGCGTCCCGCGAGCTGCTCGGCCAGGTAAAGGTTTCTCTCCTCTTCCACCCATTTCGCCGCGGGATTGAGGTCCTCGCAGATATTGGCCGCATCGCTGGTAACAACAACCATATGCGTTGACCGATCGATCGCCGCATGGATAACTTTCACGTAACCCGGATCGCCAAGATCGTCTATACTTTCCGAACTGAAAAAGGTCTTCACCCCGTGCCGTGACAAGTACTCGTATACGCGCCGCGCGTGGACCAGGTCCGAACTCTTAAATGATATAAAGACATCATACGACTTTTGCAGCTCGCTCTTCGCCGTCACCTTGCGCAGTTCGTTTTGGAAGCTTCGGGCATACGCCTGCAATTCAGACTCGTCACTGAACACGAAACACACTTTGACCTGTTTCTGATGCGAGCGAAGAAACCTGCAAACTGCCCCGGCGGCCGTACCGGCAGCCTTCTCCAGGGGGAACTTCAGGTGACTGAGCCCTGACACTGGAAACGCTATTGTCGAGATACCGTTCCTGATGGCAGTATCGAGACTTTGCTGGTAGCAGCTTTCAAGTGTCTTTTCCTCACCTGTCTCCCCGCCTTTCCAGGAAGACGGCACCATATGAATCACCTTCCTGGGAGCAAGCCGGCCTCCACCGGTAATCACGGCTTTTCCAGTTTCGCACCGGCAAATGGTATTGCATTCCTTTGCCATTTCCGGTCCGGCTGCCTGCCGGACCACCGCGTCAATTCCGTCCTTCGTGACGGCCATCAGGTAGCAGTTGGTCGGGATCACAATGCCATCGCATTTCAGTTCCGTAATATCACCTCGCAGGAACTCAACAGTTGCCCTGCCCACCTCACATGAGAGCGGGACCTGCTGTTTATCTGACGATACGGAGGCATTCTGCAGGCATTGGCGCAAGATGCCGGTTAGGGATGCCAGCGCCGCATCGTAATCCTGCCGGAAATCAACTTGCTCACACATGGGGAATAATACAGGGATTGAACGAGCCGCAACGCTGTCCATGATGATTGCAACCAGATTCTTCCCGGCTTTTCCGGCCAGGGCTTTTTCCAGGAAAGTCTTGTACTCGAACTCCACCCTGTTGGATTGAATGAAGCTGCTGCTGACAATTGCAACCATAGCCGACGCGTGTTCAATAGTATCGTCAATCTGCCTGGTGGAACTTCTCTCGACAGATATTTTATTCGTGTCAAGCCACAGCATGTCAAGCCACTGCTCGAAACCAGCATCCTTCAGGTCTCCAGCAAGTCGTTCAGCAAAGACACTGTCAGCTGTGGAACAACAAATGAAGATGTAATCGTTGGCGGCCATGAGCGGTAATTTAACACAGACAGACTGCGGAACAAGGTGAAACTGGTATTTGCATAAAACCCGCGGTCTGCCATTCCTCGCTCAACCCTTCACGCTCGGATCTCTTTCTCAAACATATCCGGCCTCACCCGAACCACTCGGCTTCGCGCATGAGACGAAGCCATTCGCGCTGCTCCGCCTCCAGGAAATCCTCGCAGGCTGCAATGCTGCGGAAGACCTCAATCGAACTGACCTGTACGGCCTGGAATTCCCCATGCAAGCGCCGCTGAAGGCTTTGCAGCGCCGCATGCTTGGCCCGGAACAGCAAGGCGCTGCGGCCTAGCTCCCGCGCGACCCGCATGGTGCGTACACACGCCCCAGCCACCGGCAACGCAAGCGCCAGAAGGATCAATACATGCGAGAGCCATTCAAGTCCCTCCAGCCGGAAGTGAAAGATCTCCAGGAGATAGTGCACCCCAACCGCAGCCACGCTGCCGTAGAAACACCATGCCGGAAAGTGACGGATCCACCGGTCCTCTCCGCTGTGCTGCCTGGTGCGCCGGTCAAAATAATCCATCTGGTAGCCCAGCCGCTTGGCAATGTAAAAACCAGCCAGCGCGTTCAGCATCCCTGGCTCCAGCACGCAATCCGCCATCTCCTTCTCAGGCAGCGAAACCCGGTCCTGATCCGCCCAGGCCTCCATGGCTCTGCGGTCCATCTGCTGCAGGGCCAGGACCGAATTCCGCACACGGGCCTGCCATTCCTTCGTACGGCCGCACCATAAATCTTCGTGCACCAGCATGGCAAACTTCAGCTGACGAAGACGCTCGGCACGGTATCTTTCCAGCAGCCAGTTAAACTGGATCGAAGCCCTTACGCCGAAGATAACAACCAGCAGGGACAGGACTGCAACGCACACCTCCGCGCCACCCACCCAGGACCAGCGGGTCAATGACGGGTAAACCAGCTGTACGATTCCAAACAGGACGGCCAGCGAGCCGCTCAAGACGGCCGCTGCTGTCAGCCGCCGGTGCAGCCGCTGGTGGCGCAACGCTGCCTTGTCTGCCTGGTTGAACGCAGGCCAGACCTCATCCTGAAGAAATGCCAGGACATCACCCAACCGCCCATGCGCCTTAAACGCCGGCAGGTCAGGAGAATCGTCCATGTCGAAATCACGCCGCGCCACATCATACGACCAGCCTGGAACCAGCCGGCTTACAGGCTCAAGAGAAGAGGTTCCACCCATAAAGAGCACTCCTTCGCGCAATCTCCGCCTGCAGATTCCACAGGGAAACACTTCTATTTAATGCGGCGGATTTCGAGGTTAATTCCGGCCAGCAGCGCAGGTATGGCACGGACAGCCTTGCGATCCCATTCCCTCACCTTCTCGGGAAGAGCTTTCCAGCTTACCAGGGATGGTGATATCTTCTTATCTATATCCTTCTTCTCCCCCAGCCTCCATCCGTCGAGCAGGCGCTCCACGTTCCAGCGTGCATGTTCCATTTCGGCCAGCATTTCAATCTCGTCTTTCGTAAATGTCATCAGCGAAACATCGCGGTTCTCAACCCGTACAAGTTCGCAATTTATACGGCCGAGCTTAACGCAAATATCGTCTGCCTGCTGCCTGTTGGACTCCCTGAGCGACTCGCTCAGTTCAGGCCAGTCTTTCATTGAAGGATTCCTGACCGTCAGTTCCTCTTTCTGGTTATCCTGGTATTCTGCGTGAACCGCCTTCCCGAGTATTTCACGCGTTTCCCTGTCCATTTTCGGAGCACCGGAGCCGATAAAACCCCGGACTGTCATCGGGTCTGCCGGAATCGGCAGCAGCCTGCCGGAAACACACCATTCTTCATCAACAAGAACCCTTGCGGTCTCTCTCCCGCCTCCCTCAACAACCGCAACAGTCGCTCCCATTGCAAGTGCAATACGGCACTCAATAGCCGCTATCCTGCCGCCGTCAATTCCAAGGACTTTTACATCAGACAGTGATCCGCCACCGGCAATTATGTCGATCCAGTTCTGCAGCGGCTCAAGGGGCGAGAATTCACGGCTTTCCGGCAGGCGCCGGATCTCAGTGTACCTCCTGTCTACCCTGACACCCGACGGCAGTTTGGCGGGAATATACCCGACTGTCCTGATATTTTCCGGATATGCCGCCTGAATATCGCCGGCCAGGCCGCTTATTCCAGAGGTTGTCCCTCCCGATATTATCGTCCCTTTGAATCCCTGAAACGCCTGCAGGAGAAGCGGGCGGTACGAACGCATCTTCTTTTCAACGGACGGATCACATCCCCCAACGAGAATTACAAAAGGACCGCACATCGGGGACCGGCTGCGCGAGGCAAGAGACCTCAGCTCCTTCGAATATTTCACGCCGGCTTCCTTACCGAATTTCGAAACCAGTCCGGCAAGCAGAAGACGCTTTATCCAGTCGTAACCCGGCAGTTCCTTCCTGACAACAGCCAGCTTTTCCAAAGAGTCGAGCGACGACTCTATCATGAAGCTGGCCGTGCTCAGTTGAACAGCCATGGCATAAGCAGACAGACTTTCGTACGGCTTCCCGAGGAGGAGGCTGAGCTTGCCAATATTGCAGTATGCCCACGGCAAGTTCATGCGGACATCGATCTGATCCCGGCTCTTCTGTATGGCCGCGGCAATAACCGGCGTGAGAAGCGAAATCATGGACACGCTGGACTGATGGACAATCTCGCAGACAAGGTAATTCACAAGCGGGTAAGGCTCAGTAGGATCAATTTCAAAAGCTTTGCGATAGAGCGCCCTCACCTTGTCTTCATCAATGCCCTTCCACGTTCCGGCAAGAGAAGCCATTGCATCCGAATCATTCGGATCCAGCTCGCAGGCTTTCTCGAGAAACTTCTGTCCCTGCCGGTACCTGGCCCCCTTTTGAGCCGAGTGATATTTCTTGCATATGGCCACACCCAGGTCGCGGAGCACCGGCGGGTATTGTGTCTTCACAAAACCCGACAGGACATCTATTGCATTATTCCAGTCGCCAAGGGTGATAGCCAGTTTACCAATCCGCAACGCAAGGGCAGGATTGGCCGGATCATGACGGAGAACAATTCCCATCTTCCTGATCTCTTCCCGCATTTTCTCCTCGGTAAGATAGGCCCCGTAACTCGCGGAATAACTCCTGAGGCCTTCACCAATCCTGCTGAAGGTCTTGTCGGCCCCCTCGAGAACAGCAGCCAGAGTCGCGAACTCCCTCTGCCATTTCGACGGAAGCTTGATCTCATTCTTGTAAGTCAGGTCATGGGAAATATCAGCCCAGGCATGCTGAAGAATCGTCCTAACCTGTATCTCGGCTTTCAATCCGTAAACAGATTCGGGTATTTTGACGCCCACATCCTTGCACGGGAAAACACCTTTCTTGAAAAGAACAATGTAATGTACCGAAAGATAACCGAATTCCGAAGGCTGCAGACGCTGACTGACATCACAGCTGTTTTCCCAGTCTATTTCAAAGTTCTTCTCGATAAACCTGCAGACCTCATCGACCTGGGCCTGGGTGTGCGTTATTATCCGGCCGCCGCAGAGGTCTGTCATGTCCCTTATGGCATCCTTGTAGAGAGACCTTTTGCGCTGGATCTTCTCCGCGAAACTCGAAATAGCTTTCGGCCGCGTTTGAACGATGGCAAGGGGTGCATGTTTCTGTGCAACATTTTCAAGGACGTCCCCCAGCACTTCAGAGTACTTTTCGAACCTGGGCCTGATTGCCCTGAACGCCGCAATCTGCTCTTCCGCCCATTTCCGTTCCGCATCCCTGCCTGAGTCGGTCATTGTCACCTCCCGGAAAGATCTCTATTTTCCTGAAAGAACTTTTTGATCTGCTCGCTAAGGTCAACTTCCAGAATCCTGCTCCGCGGCACCCACCTGTAATCATCATGTTCACCGCTAAGCACTACAGTACCTCCGGCAAGATTCGTTTCAAAAAACAGAACTATTGCGCGTACAGCCGGCATATCGAACTCAGTAACCCCAAGGACTTTGTCGATATCCACCTCCAGCGCCGTCTCCTCCATGACTTCCCTGCACAGGGCAACCGCGACATTCTCACCGGGGTCCACCTTGCCGCCCGGCAGGTCCCACTTGCCCGCATAATTTTTTGACGCCATGGAACGGCGGATCACCAGGCAGTTCCCCTCTTTATCATTAACCACCGCCTTCACGGCCAACCCAAAGGGTTTCTTCGACATGATATTTCACCCCTGATACAGGCATTAACTAAACAGATTATTTATAAAGCATATTATTGGTTCAGGCGGTTCAGCACAAGTTTTATACCAGCTCGTTACGGCATCCATAAAGAGTTATATTGCCCATATAAACCGTGACAACGATCAAGCTCTTATCTGCCCCGCTTTTTAGGCACTTTGGGAAGCAGCATGGAAAGCATTTCGCCCGCGACGCGGTCCTTGATCATCCCGTCTATTATCGCCTGGTCAACAAACTTCACGAACAGATTCCCGTCCTCACCATCAACCCGAACCTCCCTGCCCGACCCGGGGAAGCAAAGCTTCTGGTCATAGGACTGCAGGCAATACTCGCCCAGCTCTTTCCCATCACAGCCCTCCACGCTCCAGTATATCCCGCCGTAGCCAGCCTTCTCCCGCGGTTCAACAACCGGGGCCGGGAGCAGGTGGAACTGCTCCTTACGCCCGCGCCCGACACGGGCGGTGACGAAAGGAATAAAGAAATAGCTGCGCACGGCATCAAAGACCGCGCTGTCCCACAGGCTGCCGCCGAATTTCTTCTCCATGTCAAGGGCCGCGGCCTCCAGCTCCGCCAGAAGGGCGCCTACCCGGTCACACGCGCCCCGCATTATACAAATACGCCGGTCGATGATCCTGCGAACCCATACATCAATGTCATCACAAACCGAATTGGCGGGCTGGACAGGCCTGCTGCCAGGGTCGACAGCGTCAAGCAGCCCGATAAGCCGGCTCCTGCGGGTTTCTATTTCAACGACGGGGCCCCGTACACCTTCGACTTCCTTCTGGAACTGCTCCTCGACCTTTCTGCTCTCGCGGTCAGCCGTCTCCTTCAGGCGCGCATTGTCAGATTTGAGGCGCTCTTCGGCCAAGGCACGGTCGTGCCTGAACTTGTCCATGCGGGCATTCAACGCCTTCAACACCCGCTCCGCCGACTCGCCGGACACCTTCAGCGCATTTAGTTTCTCGCTGTTCATCTGCTGTATCTGGACATTGCCATGAATTTCCGACGTCAGATGACTCTTCTGCTCTTCGCAGTGACGAAGGTCCTCTTCAGCCGCACGTACTCCGTCGGCCAGGCTGGCAATCTTCTGGTCGAGGTCCTTTAATATTTTGCCGGCTTCTTCTTCATTGCGCCTGGTAGCGGCCTTGAGCCGCTCGTTGATGCCGGCAATGTCGCTGTCTTTCCTTGCAGTCAGGTCCCGGATTATCCCGCTGGCTTCGTTCTCAAGATCCCTGAGGACGGGAGTGAAGCATCCGGAAACCAGGGAAATAATTTCATCACGGTTGAACTTGATTTCATCCGGCTTCTTGTCCGGCGGAGGTGGACCGGATTTAAACGAGGCAGCCTGCTGGTTCAGCATTTCCTCATGCCTGCGGCTGTCGGCAAGACTGCCGTCAATCAGTTCGCGGCATTTCCGGAGACAGGCCTTGTTGGCCTCGTTGACGTCAAGGTGCCGGGAGATGATTTCAGCTTCCGCACCCAGCCGGGCCGCCACCGGCGGAGCTTTGGCAGGATCCATCCTTGTTTCGAAGAATTTCGCATCCTCAAGGAGGTCCTGGTGATCCTTGACGAGCCCGGCTACCTGCAGGCCCAGTTCGCCGTCGCGCTGGATGAACGACCAGGGGATTGTGCCGCATTTCACGGACTTGATTTCTTCAAGCAGACTGGCGGCCATGTCGTTCTTGCGGCTTTCATCATCCAGTGTTGAAGGCACACCCGGAAGCTGCTGCGCGAATTCCAGGATCTTTTTGTCGTTAACGGTAAAATAGACAGCCTGGTCGCCGGAGGGCAGCGCACTGCCTACCATTGTGCCGCCGGTTTTCCAGGGTTTGAGTACGAGAAAAGCCTGCTGCCAGCTGACCGATACCAGTTTCGGCCACGGCAGGAAATGTGCAGCCAGAAGCATTCCAATGGCAATAACCAGAAGGACCGAACCGGTAACCAGGCCGTATTGCTTGAATCGTCCCGTCAGCACACATGCATACAGGGCAAGGGAAATGACGACACCAAGGCTGCCTGATCCCGCGAGTATGTAAAAAGTCCGCCGCCTGCCCGCCAGTGCCCTGGCGAAAATGGCATGCCCGTAGGCAAATGCATCTATCAGCATTTTCTCAGGGCTTGTCATGTTTTGCCTCCAACCTCTGCCGGAGGAGCCGCGTTTAGAATCTGGGCGTTCAGTTTCGGGACCAGGAGCGTAGTGGCCAGCTGGCCCGCCGTCCTGCTGTCATCCACCGGCAGGAGGAACCATGGCCCGGCCGGCTGGTCACCCCGCATCAGCCGCTCAAGCTCTTCCATGTCCCTGCTCAGGACGCCGAAGATATCGGATGTTTCAACCTTCTTCCCTGCGAGAAGGACCTGGCCCTTGATCTCGATGCGTCCATGCATGCAGAGGATCAGCGGCACGGCGCATTCCAGCTGACCGTTGACCGCGATGCCGCGCTCGGCCGCGAGATCGCGGATGCGGCAGGTTCCATTTACCAGGACTGTCCGGGCCCTGAGCTTTCCAATCTCGCAGCTGTTCTTTACGATCACTTTTCCGCCGGCTGAAAGGGAACCGATCCGCGACCCCTCGCCGAGGAGGACCTCTCCGTTCGCGGAAATGCTTTCAACAGAGCAGTCGCCAGTGGTCGTGACGGAGGTGGCCTCCACCTGGCCAAGTTTGCAGGATGTGCCGCACGTTACGGGTCCCTTCGCGCGGATAAGAGTGCATTCGACTCCCTGGTCAAGGATGACGTCTTTCCCTGCAAAGATTTTTCCAATGCGGCAATTGGGGCCCACATGGATGTCGCCTTCACAGGAAACAATACCGGCAATGACGGTGTTGGCTGGAATGATTCCGCCGGGATTGACCGAGCCCGAGACGATACTTCCAGACAGGACTGCGGGGGCCAGGAGGACAACCTGCGGAGCAAGAATGCTGAACGCGGTGCTGGCCCCGAATTCGACGCGCCCGTTTGAGAAGACTCCGCCGGCGATCCGGCACTTGTCCCCGACATATACCTGCGTGTCGCCACAGACTGACCCTGATATTTCGCAGCCGGCGCCAAGGCTTACAGACGAGGCAAAAATATCGCCTTTCAAGACGGACGCGTCAGGCAGGTTAACGACGCGATCCAGGTCGGCTTTGCTTTCCGGCCGTATTGATGTCAATTCGCTTCCTGTATCCTTAGCATCATCCATAGAAAGACCCGGCTGACGACCCTGACCAAAAGGAACGTAATTTCTGATATATAGCACCTCCTCCATTACCGCACAATATGTTAGATTTCTTGTGACGATGGAGATGAGACCGTGACCGGCGGGAAGCGATGATGACTACGGGGAGAGGCTGAGGTCCCTGCCTTTTTAAGGAAACCTCGATTCGTGTTATCCTGCTCCACGTGATCCACGGAGTGGAAAACTCCTGCCTGAATTAAACTTGAAGCCACAGGAAAAGCTGATAATATGACGACACTGCATCGGTAATGCCGTTAATGCTGCCTAAACAAGGGGAGGTAAATGTGAGAAGAATTGTCATCGCCTGCCTGTCGGTAGTCGCTCTCTGGTCCGCTTCAACGCCTGTGGCTGTATCAGGTGATATTGACCTGGCGGCGGCACCCACGTACTTCGCGCCTCAGGATACTCACACTTACAAATCATCCGGATACGGCATGCGCCTGCAGGGCCGTTTCTGGATATTTGATTCGTTCGGCATAGGCGTGGGTATCGAGGGCAGTACATGGGATATGGCCAGGCAGTATTTGACAATCAGCAGGGTCCACGTCGGCAGCACCTCCATAGGGTCAGGAGGCTGGATCAACGACGGCACTTGCCAGCTTTTCAGGATCGGTCCGTCCCTGCTCTACAGGGCATCGCTATCCGAAAACCTGGAGCTCGTTCTCCAGGCGGGAGTCAGCTTCGTATCGGCCGAAGCCAAGTTTTCGTCCGATATCACTTTCGACGTCGACAGCACATCGTCCAGGCCAGCACCTTACCACGGCAGTAACGTCGACTGGGGTATCATCGGAATAGCCGGGCTTGAGCTCACATACAATGTGTCAAAAAGGTTTGCCATCATTGCCGGGGCAGGCTACGAGTTCGACATCAAGAACGAAGAAGGCCTGATCATCATCGGCGACCAGCCGCTCGAGGACGACAGCTGGGACGCCATAACAGGCTGCATAGGAGTAAGGGTCCGTTGGTGACGCTGCAGGTTACCTAATTTCTACTTTCCGGCATTTCAGGAATGTTGTAGTATTACTGCATATGAAAACGGAGAACCTGGTAATCCTCTTTACCGATATCGCTGGCTACACTGAGTCTGTGGCTAAACTCTCCCGGAAGGAAAACGAGGAATTGCTGGCCCATCACAATGACACCCTCTACCCGATTATCCGCAGTTTTTCAGGCCGGGTGGTGAAAACCATCGGCGACGCGCTGTTGATCGTCTTCCGCTCTCCGACTGATGCAATGCTCTGCGCCATGGCAATGCAGGACTCGCTGTACGACAGGAACCGGTCCCTTCCCCCCGAGAAACAGATACATATCAGGGTCGCCGCAAGCCTCGGCGAAGTGCGGCTGGAAAATAACGATATCTTCGGCGAACCCGTGAACACCACAAGCCGCATTGAAAACATCACTCCGCAGGATGAAATCTACCTGAGCGACGCGGTCTACATGGCAATGAGCAAGGCGGAGGTGCCCTGCGTTGAGGTGGGACTCAAAACGCTGAAAGGCATTTCAGAGCCGGTAAAAATCTGGCAGATCCCCCGATTCTCGCGAAACCGCCTGGTTTCAGAGGATGTAATGAAAAGCGCGGACCAGCCGGAACTGACGTTCCCTTACGGCGGCGCACACCTTATCCATCGCGACGCCAGGAAGGACTGGTCTGTGAATTTTAAAGTCCCTTCCTTCCCCCATTTTCACCTGAAAAGGAAGCACGTTATTATCGGCGTATCGGCGATTGCACTTGTGCTGGTAATTGCCTTCCTCATGAATCCAAGGAAGGTTATCCGCCACATCACAAAGCCGGCAAATGAAGCCAATGCACTGGATAAGATTACTGAAGACCTGGTTTCAAAGGACAATGACCGCAGGAAGAGCGCCGCTCGAGTTGTCTGCAAATCCTACCAGACCGACAGGGAACTGCTGGACGTGATAAACAGGGAACTCCTGCGCCTCTACGCGCAGACCAACAGCGACCGTGATTACATAGACACCATGGGCTGGTTCTGCAATGCCCTTGGAGGATCGAAGAATTCCGCCTACAGGGAAACTCTCGAGAAAGTTTATGCTGGGGCGCCAAGCGAGAAACTTCGCGGCTACGCTGAAAGAAACCTCAAGGATCTTCCGAAAGAATAAGATTTATAACCGACAATGACTGTGGGCTGTGGGGATGGCGTTGTTACAAGTTACAGGTTACATGAACGCGCAGCGCGGGTTACAAGTATAACTTCTGGCCTCTGTCCACAGTCTACAACCTACAGTCTTCCTCCCGCACTTCGCTGATCTGCGGTAACCGGCGTTAATCCCTGCCCGCAGTGCTACGCTCCAGCGTTGCAGGCGGGTGCGGTTAAGATTCTTTGTCTTCGCTTTCCGCGGCGCCTTGCGGACGCCGGAGAAGGCTACTTCATCTCTTCAAGCAGGTCGCGGCGGTACAATTCCTGGATCATATTGACATCGAGGGCATGCCCGGCCTTGTAGGATATTATCCTGCCAGCCAGCCGCCCGCGGTCAATCAGTGCAACGGCAGCCAGGAGGTCAAGCGTCGCCCTGTGCCACGCGGCTTCAAGCGACTTGCCGTTATGCACCAGGCCCGGCTTGTTCAAATACCAGAACCGTCCGGCAACCAGGATGTTCTTTGTCGTGTAGCCGAGGTTCCTTACATCGGCAAAGATCTTACCCACCGTCTTGCAGTAAAGCATCATCAGCAGAGTGGTATTGGTCCGCGCAAGCGCACCGTGGAGGAATGTCTGCCTGTTGACATCAAACCGTATCCTCTGCCTGCCGATCGCCGACTTGAAATCAACCGCGCAGTCAACCGACAGCTTCCTTGATCCGCCCTCGGCTGGCAGAAACGTTAGGAAACTTCCGTTATCGCCGCCCACAGTTACGGTCTCTTTGACGGTAACAAAAACCGCCGGCCTGTTCTGCGTGACTATGCCGGCACTCTCGACGCCCTCAACCAGGTCCATGCTGCTGCGGTCAAACAGCGGCGGATCTCCAGAATCAGCCTTGATCATCACATTGTCAAGACCCATGCCGGCCTTGAGAGCGATGATATGCTCAACCATACGCATGTAGTTGTGGGGTGAACCGCTCCTGAGCACTATGTTCCGGACCGTCGTCCAGATGTTGTTGACGGAAACCTGGATCGGGAGGCAGTCGGCAAGGTTGCTCCGGTCGATCCACCAGCCGGGCTCGCGGCTGGGCAGGAAAGTCAGAGTGCTCTCGGTTCGGCCGAAGAAAGTACCAGGCCCTGTAACTGAAAACGGCTTGCCGATGGTCGTCTGCAGGCCGCCGGATTCACAGGAATCATCCCCGGTCATTTCCTGGTCAACAGCCTGCTGTGACCACTTTTCAAAGGCCCGAAGTATACGCTCTTCGCTGCCCTTCAGGACCCTTCCGCACTTTATGTCTTCCGCCATACCAGGCAACCTTTCAATGGATAAAAGCATTATCAATGAATCAAATTTTCTCAAAGATATGAACAACAAAACTAATTTTTTCCTAAATAACATTACATTTGCACTTTTGGCTCCATACTGGTTGAATATGACCCGACGATTTTAACGAGGCGTTTTCCCATGTCGAAAGTACATGACAACCTTAGCGGGAGCCCGGTACAGGCGCCATCGAAGTGGTACCTGAAGACGCACGACGGCACCAGGTACGGCCCGGTTGACCTGGTCGTTCTCTGCGAATGGGCGGCCCAGAGCAGGATAACCCCTGGGAGCCTTGTATCCGAAAACGGCACAGAATGGTATCCGGCGCACAGCATGCCTGAGCTGAAAATGGAATGGCACGTCTCGCTGCCGGGCGGCCAGACCTACGGTCCCTTCAACGTCCTTGCAGTACCGCACCTGGTTCAAAACGGCATCCTGCCGGCTGATTCCAGGCTGACCAACATGCATTCCGGCAAAACCCTGCAGGTAAAGGAACTGCTCAAGCCGACAATCGCCCCAGCCCACGAACAGCAGCAAAGGCAGGCAGGCTCCCAGCTGCAGCAGCCTGCAGAGCAGAAGCAGCTTGAAACCTCAACTCCCCTGCTCCAGGAAGCCGAGGTACAGAGGACAATCGACCTGATGTCGGCTTACAAGAAATCGCAGCCTGCCGGAACAAAGCCCCAGGGCCAAACCTATTTCAAGGAAATCGCCCCGGCAGAAACCGTCGACCAGGACGCCGCAGCGAAGGCAACAAAACTCAAGGACGGCTTATCAAGGCTCAACAGGGAAACCGAGCAGCTGAGGTCAAGGGCGGAAGCTGCAGAGCGCGAACTCGAGGCACAGAAGGCCGAAAAGGAAAATACCAGGAAACAGTCAGCCGCCCGCGAAGAGCAACTGAAGAAACGCCTTGAGCAGGCGGAAAAAGACCTCAAGGTCACCCGCGAGGAAATCCTGTCCACCAGGCAGAGAATCAGCGAAGGCGCCGACACCGGCAAAATGGCCGTGAAAAGAGAGCAGGACCTTGCAAGGGCGCTGGAAGAAACCCGCAAAAAAGCTGAAAACGACAGCGCCCAGCTCTTTAAAACAAAGGCACAGCTTGAGGAATTGAGGAACCAGAAGGCCGAGATACAGAACAGGTCCACCCAGGAGGAAAACAGGCTTAAATCCTCAATACAGGATATGGACAAGCTGAATGCCTCTCTTAACGCGGAACTGCAAACCGCCAAGTCGCATTTCCACGCACAGGAGCTCGAATTCCAGGCAAAGCAGGAACGGCTCCAGGTGCTGGCCGGGCAGTCGAAGGAAAAGGCTGACGCCGCAACCACGGAGATAGAAAAACTTAAGAAGGAACTCCAGGTGCAGCGTTCGGTAAATGTCGACCTGGAGAAAAGCAGCACTGAGAAGGAGGCCGCGCTCCTGCGCGAAACGCGCGCGGCAAAATCGGCCGTGACTAATGCCGAGGCAGAAACCGGGGCGCTCCGGAAACAGTTCGAGAACCTCCGGGTACAGAGCAGCCACAAGGAATCGGATCTTCAGCACAAGATCGACCAGCTCAACAGCGAGTCGCGGAACTGGTCCGTGAACACCGACCAGCTCAGGAAGGAGCTTGCAGCCCAGCAGGAAGAAAGCCGCCGCCTTGAGAAACGCGCAAAGAACCTGGAAGGTGATGTGGAAAAGGCGCAGGCCGCCATCCGCCAGCTGCAGGAACAGCTTTTAATTTCCGACGCAAGGAACAAGAAACAGGCCGAAGAACTCGCAAGGGTGCGGGCCGACCTCGATAACGAGCGGCGCAGCCTTTCCGACAACAGGAACCGACAGCTGGACGAAAAGAACCAGCTTATCAGCCGCGCAGAACAGCTCCAGATGGAAAACAAGAACATCATGGCAAGGCTGCAGGACAATGAGAAACAGCTGACCATGAAAATCCTGGAACTCGAAACCGTACAGTCCAGGTCTGCCGCCGACAGGACCGCAGAAAGCCTCAACGCGGAAAAACAGCTCAGGGACGAACTGCAGGCCGCAAGGAACGAGCTCGCGGCCGAAAAACAGCGCTACATCGAAGAACACGACCGCCTCGAGTCGGTCCTTAAGCAGGCCCAGGAGAACGAACAGAACTCGCGCCGCCAACTGGAAGACGCATCCGCCTCCTCCGCCGCAAACACTGCCTGCCTTGAGAACACATACAGGGAACTGTCCGACGCCCTGGCGCGTATCGCGCAGATGGAGCAGCAGCAGTCCGGAAACGAATCCGGCCTCAGGCAGCAGCTTGCCAGGAGCGAACAGAAGATGGCCGAGCTGGAAAAGTCGCTCGAACAATCCAAGAACGAGAATCAGCAGCAGAAGGAAATGTACAACACCACCCTTGCCAAGGAAAGCAAGCGGATCATGGAGGCCCAGGCACGCGTGGCATCTCTCGAGATGAAGCTGAAAGAAGCCGGCAGACCGGCAGATGCCGCTTCACCCGAGGAACCGGAAGATATTAAACCCATTCCGTCTCCGGAGAATTTCCTGGCGAATTATTCCCTGACGACCATAACAGCCGCAGCGGCGCTGGTCATCCTCGCAGTTTCCATCGGCATGTATTTTGCGGGAAAGAACAGCGCCGACTCAACAACGGTGCCGGAATCCGGCAGGCCGGCGCAAACCGGGCAGGTATCCGCGGATACCGGGAAGCAGGTAAAAACCAAACCGGTTCTGCCGCGTATCAATGTCGACCGCGTAAAGACGACTTATTCCGAGACATCGTGCACGATCGTCTTTGATTTCCCGTTCTTCACATTCATGACCAACCTCACCAGCGATGCAGCGGCAGCCCTTGAGGAAATCGCGGCCCAGATTGGTCCATCGCTGAAAGACTACAAGCTGATTATCGACGGCCATACAGATTCAGTGAAGATGAGTTCGGCCGCGACGGTAAGCGACAACTACGCGCTGGGACTGGCAAGGGCGAACAAGGTTATAGAGATCCTCAAGAACAGGTTCAACCTGCCGGCTGATTCGATGGAAGCCTTTTCAAGCGGCGAAAAGGATCCTCCGTTCCCCAACACGGACGATACGCTGCGCAAGAAGAACCGCACCGTCGTCCTGAAACTTGTCCCCAGGTAACTCGCTACCTGTTGTTGCCGAAATTCGGGTTTTCCTTGCGGAAGCGGTATTCCTTCTCGATATCTTCCATCATCATGTCGTACATGTCGGTGCCGGGCATTACAACGCGTTCCTCAATGGGCTGGCCCGAAGCGATGCGGAAGATATCTTCAAGGTAGCTTTCCGCGTCCAGCCCCTGCCGGCGCGGATCGAAATAGTGACCGTAAAGGTGCAGTGAGTCGCTGATGTCGGTATAGCTGCCCCTCTTTATGGGAACTCCCAGTGCTTCTTCAACACCGCGCCGCACTTCCTCGTGTATTCCTTCAGTAACCCCGAAGACATTCGAGGGCACGGCCTTCAGGTGGTCCCTGGACCTCCAGTGCCCGTCAACGTTCAGCACGTATCCAGCCTGGTCCTTCTGCGGAAGAAGCCGGAACCAGAACCGCTGGAGGCACGGCGAATGGTAACTGTCCCACTTGAAAGGCCCCATCTGCAGGTCATTGTGGTCCCACCGCGGGTCCCAGGTAATGCACTGCGCCGACCGGCTGAGCGGCTCACGCTTCAGGTTGTTGATGACCGACTTCAGCTGGTTGATCGTCTTCAGGTTTCCCTTGAAGTCGAAATAGGGATAGGCGCGGAACCGCTGGCTGTAGGTGTAGTTCCATCTCTCGTCGCCTTTTACCTCGTCGAATTTCCCTTCCTTCATTTTCTGCGCGACCATGGCGGGAGATATCATCCACCCGTCCTTGACGCCTTCGATCTCGGCCTTGTAGTCGCCGAAGCCCATCCATCCGCCGAGGTAATGCTTGTGGAAACGGGGCTCACCGAAAGGTTCTTCGATATGCATCATGACGGTCGCCTCGATGCTGGGGAAACTGTCGTACTCGCCGTCTTTCCTCTTCGGATCGTAATGCGTGTGTATTTCGCGCCCGTATGCCATCAGCGCCATCGTCGTATCTTCCCAGACTTCAGGAAGCGTCCTCCGGGCGATGAACATGCTTGTGGCAAAGCCGTCTGCTGATTCAGAGACCGCGATCTTCCCCTTGCCCTTCAGGCGGTCAACGTATTCTTTCGCAACACGCCTGGCCTCTTTGAATGTCCCGGCGGGTCCTTTTTCCTTCAGCATATCTTTAACAACGTTCATTGCTTCCTGTCTCCCTTGTGATTGTAACCTGTTGAACCAAATCCTCCACTGCCCCTGTGAGTATCGGACAAATCAGCAACCTCTTTTACTTCCGCGCGAAGCACCGGCTTGATGACCATCTGGGCGATCTTTGCACCCCTCTCAACCAGGTAAGAGTGCTTCCCGAGGTTGACAAGGATTACGCCAACTTCACCGCGGTAGCCTTCGTCAATCGTGCCGGGTGTGTTCAAAACGGAAATCCCGTGTTTCAGGGCAAGCCCGCTGCGCGGCCTTACCTGCGCCTCGGTGCCGGGAGGCAGCTCGATTGAAATTCCCGTTTTCACAAGCGCATGTTCCTGCGGTCTTATTTCCACGCTCTCGGATGCAAAAAGGTCCATGCCGGCATCACCGGGGTGCGCGTAGGCGGGCAGGATTGCGCCCTCACTGAGTTTTTTAACTTTCACGACACATGAATTCATCAGGATTGACCTTACCAAACGGACAGGGAGAGTTGCAAGTATTACAACCCGCGCCGCGGCGGGCCGGATATTCCCTCTTCCATGAGCACGGAATAAAGTGTATCAATACAGCTGATGACTCCAATTACCATATTGTCAGCCGTGCCGCCGGCCGACTGGCCGGACGCGGTATTGATCCCCTTTGACCTTGCGATGCACCTGGCAGCGTTCTTCCTGGTTTCAATACACTGCCTCAGGACCAGCCGCGAGTCGACGTCAGCCCTTCTCTGGATTTTCGTGGCGCTGTTTTTCCCTGTGATAGGCCCCCTGCTTTACCTGAGCTTCGGAATCAACCGCGTGCCGCTCAAGGCCTGGCGCAAACACAGTTCAGACCAGAAATTCCTGTCGGAAAGAAAGGCCCGCGAGGACGCGGCAATGCCCCTTAACTACTGGCGGGCCGTGCATGAGGCGCTTGCCGCAGAGCCGTCGGATCCGTACGCGAAGGAACTGAACGGCGCAATGAACGCGGTCCTTTCCGAGTACCCCCTGCTCGGCGGCAACAGGATTGAGCCTCTGATAACCGGTGAACAGGCCTATCCTGAAATGATGGAGGCGATCCGCCAGGCAAAAAACCATATCCACCTGCAAACTTTCATCATCGGCAACGACCGTATCGGCCGCGAGTTCCTCGACCTGCTGAAGCAGAAAGCCTTGGCCGGCGTCTCGGTCCGTTTCCTGTATGACAGGTTCGGATCGACATTCGCGCTGTGGGGCGGCCTGATCAGGCAGTACCGCAATATTCCCAACTTCAAGATCGCGGGATGGACCCAGGCCAACCTGATCAAGAGGCAGTTCCAGATTAACCTCCGCAACCACCGGAAAATACTGATTGTCGACGGAAAGACCGCGTTCATGGGCGGCATAAACCTGTCGATCAAGAACGTCAGCACGCCTGAAGGCGGGGCAATAGAGGATTATCACTTCAAGATAGAGGGTCCCATCGTACAGGAACTGCATTACTCGTTCCTGCGGGACTGGTATTTCATGACAGACGAAGACCCCGAAATACTCCTTAAGAAAGAACACTTCCCTCCAACTCCGCCGCAGGGCGAATCACTTGTAAGAGTAATCAACGGCGGACCTACGGGCGAACTGGAATCGCTGACTGACATCTTCTTCACCGCCATCGTGTCGGCCCGGAAGCAACTCCTGGCTGTAACACCTTATTTCGTGCCAACCATTGACGTTATCCGGGCTTTCCGTTCCGCAGCCCTGCGCGGCGTCGATGTCCGGCTGGTGGTCCCGCAGAAAAACAACCACATCTATGCCGGCATGGCGAGCCGTTCCCGCTACGAGTCATTGCTTTCCGCGGGCGTGCGGATTTTCGAACGACGTCCTCCGTTCCTACATGCCAAGGCTTTGATTGTCGACGACCTCATGTCCATAGTCGGCACGGCTAACCTGGACGTTCGAAGCATGCGGCTCAATTACGAGACCAACCTCGCTGTTTACGACAGCAGGTTCGCCGAAAAGATGAAGAAGATGGTGCTGGACGAGATGTCGATGAGCGATGAAATTGACCTTTTCGCCTGGCGATCAAGGCCGGCCAGGTACCGACTGCTTGAAAACTTGTGCAACCTATTCTCGCCCATAATCTAAGGTCATAACCCTCGAAATCCTTTTCACAATAAAGGCCGCCCGCAGCTGCATAAGCGCGGCAATACCCTTGAGATTGTGTAAGATATAGGAGGAAAAGAACTTAAGAATGTGCAGCGGGGCTTTAACAGGGCGTAAGGGCTTCTCTGTGCGCGTTGCGCAATAATAAAACGTTACCGGAGCATTTTTGAAGACTTGGGCGGTTGCGCCATAATTGATGTTACCGAAGCTGGTTGAGTATTTCATTCTGTTTTGCATCTATGAGTCTCCTT
>Ga0172375_10000411_pt1 | contig 70044 bp, 69 predicted proteins | sample LakKiv1m_FD_114537 | JGI IMG/M metagenome (GOLD analysis project Ga0172375, IMG submission 114537) | Freshwater microbial communities from Kabuno Bay, South-Kivu, Congo - kab_092012_11.1m | ecosystem: Environmental > Aquatic > Freshwater > Lake | place: Democratic Republic of the Congo... | reverse complement strand
GCCCACCAAAATACTTCGCCAGCAAGTCTCTCATCAACCGCCAATGAACCAGCGCGTATACTGTTTGTTCCCGGCCCAGCGCCGCAGCCCGTGGTAAAGCAGAATCACCGTGATAAACCCCACATTCCATACATGTTTATCGCCGTGACCGGGGCTTCCGGGCACCTGGGAGTGAATCTGATACAAGCGCTAACGGCGCGTCAAGACCGGGTCCGGGCGCTGGTGCACCAGAACTGCCGTCCGCTGGAATATTTGCAGGTAGAACAGGTTAAAGGCGACGTTCTCGACGAGGCTTCGCTGGAGCACGCTTTCGCCGGCGCGGATATCGTCTGCCACCTGGCAGCGCGAATCTCAATCGTAAGAAGCGACGCCCGCCTCGTGGAGCAAATCAATATCCAGGGCACCAAAAATGTCATCGCCGCATGCCGCCGCGCCCGGGTGCGGCGGCTGGTACACGTGAGCTCCATCCACGCCTACGAACAAAAACCGCTGGTGGAAACCTTGGACGAGGCACGTCCTTTAGTGCCCTTTTCTGCGCGGGAAACCCCGTACGACCGCTCCAAAGCCGAGGGGGAAAGAGCGGTGCGTCAGGCAATCGCAGACGGACTGGACGCGGTGATCGTCAATCCGACCGGGATTATCGGACCGAATGACTACCAGCCGTCCCATTTCGGCGCCGCTTTACTGGCGATTGCCAACCGGCAGATGCCGGTCAATATCAACGCCGGGTTCAACTGGGTTGATGTTCGCGACGTGGTCGACGGAATAATCAACACGGCGGAAAAGGCGCCGCCAGGTGCCCGCTACCTGCTTTCCGGGCACTGGGCGAATATGGAAACAATCGTCAATATTGTCAGCCGCCACATTGAAAAACGGGGGCGACCTTTAATCCTGCCGCTGGGGCTGGCGAAAGCCGCCGCGCCGCTGGCAATGGCTTTTTATACACTCACCGGGCGCCGGCCGCTTTTCACCGGCATTGCCATGAAAGCGCTGGAAAGCAATAAAAACATCAGCCACGACCGCGCCACCCGGGAGCTGGGCTACCGGCCCCGCCCGTTCGAAATTACCATCCGCGACACGCTGGACTGGTTCCGCCGGTATGGTTATCTCAAGAGAGGTAAAACTTAGCGATGGCGCAAATCTGGGCGATTTTACCCTGGCTGGCGCTGGCGGTAGCGGCGTTTATCGCTTTGTTTTTCGTCAATGCCCCTTACGGACGTTTCAGCCAGAAGAATACGGGGCTAGCCATAAATGGCAGATGGGCGTGGGTCTTTATGGAATCCCCGGCGCCTTTGATTATGGCGGGGTTTTTCATTTTCACCAGTCAGCCCATCAATCTCACCCAGATAATTTTTCTCATTATGTGGGAGAGTCATTACCTGCACCGCACCTACATTTATCCATTTACGCTGCGTAATTCCGCGCGGCTTTTCCCGGCGGTTATCGTAGCTTCCGGAATATTTTTCAATGTCGTCAACGCCTATATCAACGGGAATTCAATCTTCAACCACGCGGCGCAGTACACCCTCAACTGGATGGGCGATATCCGCTTTATCACCGGTGCAGTATTGTTTGTCGTCGGCTACGCCATTAACCGGCACTCCGATTATTTGCTTTACCGCCTCAAAGAGACGTCCCCGGAAATCTACCGGGTGCCGTATGGCGGCTGCTTTCGCTGGGTATCGTGCCCCAACTACCTGGGGGAAATTATCATCTGGGTGGGCTGGGCAACGGCGACCTGGTCGCTGGCGGGGCTGGCATTCGCGGTATGGACCATCGCCAACCTGGCGCCGCGGGCGCTGGCGCACCACAAATGGTACCGTCGGCAGTTTGTAGACTATCCCCCTAACCGCCACGCCCTGATACCGGGGATATTTTGATACGGCAGTCAGCATTCAGCCGTCAGCAGTCAGCGTGCAGACGAATGACAAATGAATCTTACTTGATTATTGATTTTTGACTATTGGTTATTGGCGGGGAAAGGGGGATTGGGGGGGGAGGATTGGTGGGGAAGGTGGGACTTGAACCCACACGTCTTGCGACACAAGATCCTAAGTCTTGCCTGTCTGCCAGTTCCAGCACTCCCCCATACGGAGTTATTTCCAATAATATATCACCAAGCTTACTTTAGCTCAAGCGCGATGGGTATTGTTGGCTTTTGGTGGAATGTAATATTTCCTCCCTTTAGCTAAAGGGAGGTCAGGAGGGATTTGAAATTAATTAATAATCAAATCTCCCTTAATCCCTCTTTGGCTAAAGAGGGAGATATAACAGCAACCATAAGCAAACAAAGGGACGCTGATTTTTCTTGACTCTCCCCTATATAGTATGTATGATACTATGGTAGGGATAGACAACAGGAAGCAGCGTGTACAACGACGGTAAATTCCATAACCATTCTTTCATCATGGACCCGGAAGTCCCGCTCAAGGGCATTCTCAGCATCGTCATTATCCACTTAATACAGGACAAGCCGATGCACGGCGGCGAGATGTACCAGAAGATGAAAGACGTTTTCCGGTTCAATCCGCCCCGCGGCATTATTTACGCCCTGCTGCGCCGGATGGAAAACGAAGGGTTGATACTCTCCACCTGGGATATCCAGGAAAGCGGGCCCGCCCGCCGGATGTACCGTATTACCGACGAAGGCGGCGAATACCTGAAAGCCGGCATCGAACGGGTTAAAAAAACCAGCCGCATTATCGGTATCCTGCTGGAAAATTACAGTCCGAAAAATTAACTTTTATAGAAAGATAACTGGTTTAAGAAAATAATGCGCATTATCTGGCGTTTATTCGGTTTACTGAAAAAGTACTGGTTCTGGACGCTCGTATCCATGCTGCTGCTGGTCGCCACCACACTGATGCAGTTAGCGGTACCCGACTTTCTGAAGCGCGCCATCGACACCGGGGTCACTGCCGGCAACCGGGGCATCCTGGTGGGTATGGGGCTCGCCATAATCGGCGTGAGCTCCCTGCGCGGGCTGCTGGCTTTCGGGCAGACCTACCTGAGTGAATACATCGGGCAGAAAACTGCCTACGATTTAAGAAATCGCCTCTATGACCGCGTGCAACGGCTGAGTTTCGCTTTTCACGATACGGCGCAGACCGGTCAGCTGATGTCCCGCGCCACCCAGGATGTGGAAGCGGTGCGGGTCTTCGTGGCTATGGGCGCGGTGCGCAGCATCTACCTGCTGTTAACGCTATTCAGTATCGCCGGGTTGTTGTTCTTTATGAACTGGCAACTGGCGCTGGTGACGCTAGCGATTTTGCCCCCGGTGGCATTCCTGGCATTGCGGATGGGCATCAGGCAGCGCCCCATCTGGCTGCGCGTCCAGCAAGAAATGGGGTTGATGAACATCGTGATGCAGGAGGCTTTTTCCGGCATGCGGGTGGTAAAAGCCTTTAACCGCCAGCACTCCGAGACGGTGAAGTTTGAAAACGAAGCCTACAAGCTATACACGGATACGCTGGTCGCGGCCCGCCTGCAGGCATTCAACGGGCCTTTAATGGGTCTCTTTTTCAGCCTTTCCGCCGCCGCCATTATCTACGTCGGCGGGCACCAGATTGCCGCCGGCAGCCTGACCACGGGAGAACTGGCGCAGTTTATGCTTTACTCCGGTATGCTGGCAATGCCCATCCGGATGCTGGGATTTATGGTTAACATCGTCTCCCGGGGCATTTCTGCCGGGGAACGGATTTTCGAGGTGCTGGACACGGAATCGGCGGTGAAAGAGAAACCGGGCGCAGCTACGCTTGAGAATATCAAAGGTAATGTCAGATTTGAAAAAGTGTCTTTTAAATACACCACGATGGGTAAGGCGGATAAGTCCCGTTACGTTTTACGGGACGTCACACTGGATGCCAAACCGGGGCAGATGATTGCCCTGCTGGGAGCTACCGGCAGCGGCAAGACCACGCTGGTAAATCTGATCCCCCGTTTTTACGATGTTACCGATGGCAAAATCACGATGGACGACATCGATATCCGGGACGTGACTTTATCCTCGCTGCGCCGCAATATCGGTATCGTGCAGCAGGATGTGTTTCTCTTTTCCGCCACGGTTAGAGAGAACATTGCCTACGGCGCGGTCAACGCCACCGAAGAACAGATTATCGCCGCGTCGAAAACGGCGCAACTCCACGATTTCATCACCAATATGCCCGATGGCTACGATACTTGGGTCGGCGAGCGGGGCGTGACCCTTTCCGGGGGTCAAAGGCAGCGGCTGGCGATTGCCCGCACTCTGCTGCTTGACCCCCGGGTGCTGATACTGGATGACTCCACCTCCAGCGTGGACACAGAAACCGAGTTTCTCCTGCAGAAGGCATTAAGAGCGCTGATGAAAGGGCGCACCACTTTCGTGATTGCCCAGCGTCTGCAGACCGTGAAAGACGCCAACCAGATACTGGTACTGGATAAAGGTCTGATTGTGGAGCGCGGCGCTCACCAGCAATTATTGCAGGAGAGCAAGATTTACCGCGAAATTTATGAACTGCAATTACGCGCCCAGGAAGAAGCCGTAAATAGAGGAGCGATGATATAATGTTTGGTGGCGGCGGGATGGGTATGGGAATGGGCATGCGTCCCGGGGGGATGGGCCCGGGACAATTAATGCGGTCCGGCACGCTTTCCGATGAGGAAGTCTACGGCAAGGTTTACGACCATACCATCGTCAAGCGCCTGGCAAAATACCTGGGCGCGTATAAATTAAGGTTTACCTTCGCTATCCTGGCGACCTTCATTATTTCCCTTGCCTCGCTGGGGATGATCTGGCTGTTAGCCCGCGCCATCGATAGAATCACTACTCCGGGGGGGGTGCAGGCGCTGGATATGATTGTCCTCGCCTATGCTGCCTGCGGTGTTTCCGTCTGGGGAGCTTCATGGTTCCAGCAATACACGCTGGCGCAAATCGGGCGCGGGATTTTGTTTACAATCCGCAAGCAGATGTTTTCTCACGTACAGAAGCTTTCACTCAGCTTCTTCGACCGTAACGAGGTCGGGCGCATTATGTCCCGCATCCAGAATGACGTGGCGGCGCTGCAGGAAGTCATCACCACCGGCATCACTGAAATTCTCGCCGACATCCTGAATCTCGGCATCATTATTTTCATCCTCTTCACGATGAACGTGGAGCTGACCCTCATCAGCCTGGCGATTCTGCCGGTCATCGTGCTGGTGCTGGTCTTTTACACCCGCTACTCCAAGAACGCTTTCATCCGGGTGCGGCAGGCGATTTCCAACGTAAACTCCAGCCTGCAGGAAAATATCTCCGGCGCCCGGGTGATTCAGGCGCTTTCCCGTGAAAACGTCAATTTCCAGCGCTTCGACAGTATGAACGAATCTAACTTCGACGCCAATATGGGCGCCACCCGGCTGGCATCCGCTTTGCAGGGAAGCGTGGAAGTCATTAACGGCGCCGCCATCATGCTGCTGGTGATTTTCGGTGGCACGCAGGCGATTAACGGGCAACTATCCATCGGGCAACTGGTGGGGTTCGTGCTTTACGTACAAAGGTTTTTCGAGCCTATCCGCAGCCTGAGTATGCAGTACACCCAGCTCCAGCGCGCTACCGCCGGCGGGGTGCGTATCTTCGAGGTGCTGGATACTAAAGCCGATATCGTGGATGACCCGCAGGCGACGGCAATGCCCCCGGTGAAAGGCGCAATTGTTTTTAAGGATGTAGCTTTTCATTACATCCCCGGGGTGGACGTGCTGAAAGACATTAACCTGCACATCCAGCCGGGAGAAACGGTCGCTTTTGTCGGTTCTACCGGGGCGGGCAAGAGCACGCTGGTCTCGCTGGTGCCCCGTTTCTATGAAATCAGCGCCGGCAGCTTGACGGTTGACGGGTATGACATTCGGCGGGTCACCCAGCAATCGCTGCGCCAGCAAATCGGGATGGTTCTGCAGGAACCGTTCCTTTTCTCCGGAAGCATCCGTGAAAATATTATTTACGGAAGGGAGAATGCCACTGAAGCCGAGATGATTACCGCCGCGCAGGCGGTCGGCGCCCACGATTTCATCATGCGGCTGGAGAAAGGCTACGATACGATACTGCAGGAACGCGGCAGCAACCTCAGCGTCGGACAGCGGCAATTGGTCAGCTTCGCGCGCGCCATTCTCTCCGACCCGAAAATCCTGATATTGGATGAGGCTACCGCGAACATCGACACCCAGACGGAAATACTGATTCAAAAAGCCCTGAAAAAACTGCTGGTGGGGCGCACGTCTTTGATTATCGCGCACCGTCTCTCCACGATTCAGGACGCCAACCGCGTCGTGGTGATGGACGGGGGTAAAATTGCGGAAATCGGCAACCACCAGGAACTGTTACAGAAAGGCGGCTTGTACCATCATCTCTACACGATGAGCTACGCGCTGTCCAATATCACCGGTACCGATGCTCCCACCCGCCAGCGCCAGGCGACCTGACATCACGCCGTGAACCGCTGCCGGAATTTCCTCCGGGTGAGTTCGTAAAGACGGTAAAGCTGCACGCTGACAATCGCCATCACTAGTTTGGGGATTAACAGCCAGAAGGCGTTTAAACCTATCGCCATATACAGCGCTGGGTCTTCTACCATCGAATGATTGACCCCGATAGAAATATGCAGTCTTTCCAACTCAGAGTGGGTCAAATTACCCTCCCGCGATTTCTCCAGGATTACGGCACTGCCATACATCAAGCCGAAAAGCACCGCCGTGACCCAGAGCATGACGCTCCGGTCGCTTAAACCCAGCACCTTCATAAACGGCTGAAAAGCCCGGTAGAGATATTTATCCCAAGCCAATTTTGCCAGGCACTCCAGCACAATGAGGATGCCCATAATCAATCCGAACACTTTTAATAGCAGCCAGCCGGTATCTGCCGCCCAGGCGCCCATTGCCTGCCAGAATGGAGTATTAGTGGTATCCACCGCCGCCAGGGAGACGCTCTGAGTGGTATCACCCATAAAAGGGGAAATCGCCAGCACGGTCGCCACCGCCACCACGACGCGGATAATCGCGATCTTCAGCCCGTTTATCCCGGAATTATGCTGGATAATCGCTTCAGTAATGATATTATGCGCAATCAGCGTAAAGACCGCAATCATCACCATTTGTCCGGCGTTGAAAGGCACCACCGTCAATATGGCAATCACGGCATAAATATTGATAAACAACCCACTCAGGATAGGAAAGGCTGCCTCGCTGGGGAGTTGTAGCAAATTCATCACCGGTTCCAGAATAAAATTGGCTTTGTACAGCCAGCCACTCCACGCCAGCAACGCTACCACCAGCGACACGGGGACGGTAATTTTCACCATCCAGAGAAAATTTTTCCAGCCTTTTTTGATACCGGCAACCAAACCGGATTTCAATTTCTGGCGGATATCTGATTGCCCGGGATTATTTTGCTCTAAGTCCGACAAATACTGGTTTTCCCTTTTATAGCAATCATAACACCGTCGCAGGCACACGGCAACTTGACAGTTAAGGCTGCCGCAGGTAAACTCTACTTAAACGATTTCGCGAAAGGAATTACCGATGATTATCGATATTCACTATCACTGGTGGCGATTGCCGGCGGACGAGCACGCAGGAAGACGGATTACTGCCGGACTGCTGGAGGACGCGGCGCGCAACGGCGTCCACCGTACCGTGGACGAAGTTTACCCCACACTGCGCGATTATATGGATGATTTGGAATGCGATAAGCTGGTAAAACGAATGGATGCGAACAGCATCGACGTTACCGTAATTCTGATGATGGACAATTACAGTCTGGGAGTGTCCACCGAAAGAATTATGCAGGCAAACGAAAATTGCGCCAAAGCCGCGCAAAAACATCCCGGTCGGCTGCTTTCGATGGCAAGCATCGACCCGCGGCGCCCGGACGCGCCGGCGCTGCTGCGCCGCTGCCTGGGCGAATTCAAGATGAACGGATTAAAATGGCACCCGGATAACGGCTACTACCCCAATTCTAAAGAAGCTTACGCAGTGCTTGAGGTCGCCAATGAGTTCGGAGTGCCGCTGTTAACCCACTGCGGTCTGCTGGCGCGCGCCCGCGCCAAATACACCCACCCCCTCCACCTCGATGATATGGCGCTGGATTTTCCTAACCTCCAAATTATCGCGGCGCATATGGGTCACGGCTGGTGGCGGGACTGGCTGGCGGTTACCCAGTATAAAGGCAACGTGAGCGGCGACCTTTCGATGTGGCAACTGGCGGCGGTGAGCAAACCATCATTGTTCCGCCGCTATTTACGGGAAATCCTGGATGTGTTAGGCCCCGGGCAGGTACTGTTCGCTACCGACGGGCCTGTCTACGAGCCGCTGATTTCCAACAAACAGTACATCAATATCATCAAATCCTTGACCGTAAAAGATAAAGATGGCATTGTGTTTTCCCAGGCGGAAGTAGATGCCATTTTGGGTGGTAATGCCGCGCGGATTTTCAAAATTAAGAAAGGGAATTAATGTGGCGAAAAAACTAAAGTATACTCTGGCAGAGGCAAAAACGCGCGCAGACGAATTGATGCGTAAAGGCAACCATTGAGGGCCTACGGTCCTGCAAGTTATGTGGGAAGCAACCGGGCTGGGCAGCGAAGACCTGCTCTGGGCAAGTATGGCGTTCAACGGCGGCATCGCCGGGCAGCGGGAAGCGGTCTGCGGGGCATTATCCGGCGCGGCCGTGTACCTGGGATTAAAGCACCGGACGCCCCTGCAGCAGACAGAGAAGGCGCAGGCGGCAAAAGACGCGGCGAGAGAAGCCGCGGCGGCGGTATTTCAGGATTTCAAGAAACAGTATGGAAAAATCATTTGCCGCGAGCTGGTAGGCATTGATTTCAACGATGCCGCCGCGGTCCAACGGCACCGTGAATCCGGCGCCTGGATAAATAATTGTTCCGGCATCGTCCAAGCCGTCGTCTCCCGCTTGTATGCGATGGAAGGCACATGAGAGTCCGCATTATTTCGGTTTTTTTACTACTCGCGCTGAGCAGCGTGGGGCTGCTGCCGATGCCGGTTTCCGGGGCTTGACCCGGCAGTGAATTCAGCTTGACAGTTAATGTCGAGCCAGCCGCCGGTGGCACCGTGAAAGTCGGCGACGAGCGTCCGGCGAGTTTTCCGTATGTCGGCACGTACGCAGTCGACACTGTGCTGAAAATCACCGCCGTCCCTACCGACGGCTATACCTTTACCGGCTGGAGCGGCAGCAGCCAGGAGACCGCCGCCGCTATCTCGGTCACAATGAGCTGCAGCAAGTATCTGGTCGCCAATTTCCAGCCAGCCGTTGACACGGTGAATGCCGATAAACCGCTGTTAGCATTCCCCGTCTGGCTGGGGATTATCATCGTGCTAGTTGTCCTCGGTGGGTTCATTGGGTTTCTGAAACTACACTCGCGGCATTAATTCACTTGCGGGAATATTTATTGACACCGCCTGCCTCAGGTGTTATGTTGTCTAATAGTCTTACCTAAAGCTACACGGGGTAAACATGAGAAAACCGGTATGTCTTTTCCTGCTCGCGGCTTTATTATTCACGGTGCCGGCGGCAACCGGGTGCGCCGCCCCACCGCAGGGCAGCGCCGAATGGTACTTCGCCCAGGCTTATAAAATGGCAAGCCGCGGCGAATATGAAGCCGCCATTGAAAACTACACCAGCGCTATCGAGGTGGAACCTAATCTGGCGAAATTGTACGTGAACCGCGCCGCCGCCTACGCCTCGCTGCAGAAATATGAAGAGGTCATCGCAGACTGCACCCGGGCGCTGGAAATTGACCCCAATCTGTCACTGGCTTATATCAATCGCGCTTTTGCCTACAATTCTATTGGCAATTACAATCTGGCGATTCAGGATAGCAATGAGGCGATCAGCCTCGGTAAAAACAAAGCCGAAGCGTACGTCAACCGGGCTTTTTCCTCCCTGCAGATGGGCGATTTCAATGCCGCCATCGGGGATTGCAACGAGGCGCTGGAAATTAACCCGGTGATGTCGCAGGCTTATTACCACCGCGCCTTTTCCTACAAGGGTTTGAAGAAAAACGACGAAGCCATTGCCGATTTCCAGAAGTTCATCACTCTGAGCAAGGATAACACGCTCATCGAAGTTGCCAATCAGCAAATTGCACAACTGGCGAATAACCCCGAGTAAAGAGCTACCGGAGTGTTCCCAGGTAAGACGCGGTGAGCTGACGCTTGCGTACCTGCGGGTCGGTGTAGTCCGGCAACAGCATCGGCGCCACGCGATTTTTATCGATACCGGACTGCGCCAGCTCACGGTGGTAAGCACGTACGTGCCCCAGACTGAGTTCTTTGGAAAATGAGCTGTTTCGGGCGTAAACCGCTGCCTCGTACCCGGCAATCCTGCCGAAGACCAGGATATCCAGCAGAGAATTCCCCATCAAACGGTTTTCGCCGTGGACGCCCCCGGTGACTTCACCCGCAGCGTACAGCCCGTTGACAATGGTCCGGCAGCGCGCGTCGATTTTCAGTCCGCCGTTTTGATAATGAAGCGTGGGATAAATCAGCATCGGCTCTTTAGAAATATCGATGCCGTAACGCTTGAAAAGTATGTATTTCCCCGGGAAATTCTTTTCCACCGTCCCGGGACCGGAGAGCAGGTCGATCATCGGGGAGTCCAGCCAAACCCCCACTCTGCCGGTCGGCGTGGGCACGCCCAATTTTCTTTCCAGGCATTCCCGGATGCAGCAGGAAGACTCAATATCACGGGGCTCACGCTCGTTCACGAACTGGTTGCCGTTGATGTTAACCAGATTTGCCCCGGCGCCGCGGAATTTTTCGGTAATCAGCAGACCTTCCGCCTGCTCCGGATACACCGCCCCTGTGGGATGGTACTGTACGGTATGCAGCAGATGCAGCGGTACCCCGGCGCGGTAGCCCAGCACCAAACCATCGGCGGTGGCGCCGTAGTGATTGGTGGTCATAAATCCCTGCACATGCAGCCGACCGCAGCCGCCGGTGGCTAAAATGACGGCTTTAGCTTTGATAATAAAGTATTCTTCGGTCTCCAGATTGTACATCAAAGCCCCGGCGCAATTCCCGGAATTATCCAGCAGCAACTCGATGGCGGGCGAGAACTCGATGACATTAATGTTTTCCCGGTTGCGGGCTTCGTCACGGATGGTGCGCATAATTTCCGCGCCGGTAATATCCCCGGCGGAGAGCATCCGCTTGCGGCTGGTCCCGCCGCCGTGAATACTCTTCAGGGTACCGTCCGGAAACTTATCGAACATCATCCCCATCGCTTCCAGCCAGCGGATGACGTCCGGCGCCCGGGTGGTCAACTCGTAGATGAGCTCCGGGTCTCCTTTGAAATGCCCGCCACCCATGGCATCGAGATAGTGATAATATGGTGAGTCTTTATGCAGTTTGGTTGCCGCCTGGATGCCACCTTCCGCCATCATCGTGTTGGCGTCGCCGTGCCGCAGTTTGGTGGCAATGATAACGCGCGCCCCGTTTTCGGCAGCCAGCAAAGCCGCCGAGGTGCCGGCGCCACCGCCCCCGATAATCAAGATATCGGTTTCTACTTCTACGTTAGTTATGTCAACTTTATCCGGGTCTACCCGACTCCAGGCTTCCAGAACATTGGCGAACTCATGCGCTACCCGGTACCCCTTGCTGGGACCCACCGCCAGCGGCCGGCGACCTTCTTCTTTATAATCCGGGTGATATCGCAGCATCGCTTCCCGTTCCGGCAGAGACATCATCGGGAACTCGCCGCCGCCTTTTTTCAAAGCCACCCGCGCCGGGCGTGTTTTCTCCACGTGCTTGATTAATTCTTTAAGTTCCGGAGTGTAAGGCATAAAAGTCTCCTTATAAACACGTTTTGTCCTGCGGCCCCCAATCCTCACCGGTCATCTCCGGCTCCATCTCCCGCACCTGGTAAACCTGCCGCAACCCGGCTTCCGGCATCGCCATCAGAGAGCGCACGCAATCCTCATATTTGCCGCCGGCGATTGTTTCTACCGCGGTCTGGAGATGTTTGGCACAAGGCGCGATGAGGCTGCCGTAAATACGCCGGGAAAGCTGGGCGATATGATATTGCGGCAATTCCCCCATACAGCGGCTGGCGCACAACCCGCACTGGATGCAATTAAAAGAAAGTTCAGCCGCCCGGGCAATATTGCCCCGCTTGAGATTGGCAATTACGTCCATCATATCCACTTCCATCGGGCAGACCTTTGTGCAGGCGTTACAAGCCACACAGCGGAAAATCTCCGGGTAAAGCTTGAAGATTTCCTCCGGCGCCGTGGTTATGTCGTTAAAATCGTAAATGGCGCGGTTGGCGGGATAAAACGGCATCTGTGTAAGATACATATTCGGCTCGACCACCGTCTGACAGGCTAAACCGGAATGCAATTTGTAGTCGCCGGCTTTGCGGTAGACCGTACCGCAGGCGCCGCAAATACCGCCCCGGCAGCCGCAACCGCGGATGAACTTGTAACCGGCGTACTCCATCGCCTTCATAATGGTGAGCGTTTCCGGCACCCGGTAGCGCTTGCCCATAATGTAAATCGGTATCATTTTGGTTTTAATTTCCGTGTTGTCCATTATGACCTCCGCTTACTTGCCGCGCCCGGCGGCAGCGACATCAATCATCGTCATGATCTGCCGGTGCGTCCAGTTTTTATGCTGCATCGCCTTGGAAGGACAGGTGGCAGCACAGGCGCCGCAGCCTTCGCATAAGGCTTCGTTTACTATCGCCACCTTACGTTTTTCATCGAGCGTAATCGCTTTATAGGCACAAACATTGACGCAAACCCCACAGCCGCTGCAAACCTCTTCGTCTACCTGCGTCACGACCGGCTCGTGGGTGAGTTCCTGCCGGGAGAACAGGGAAATGACCTTACTGGCGGCGGCACCGGCCGAAGCCAGCGTATCCGGAATATCCCGGGGCCACTGCGCCGTCCCCGCCAGGTAGATCCCGGCGGTCAGGCTTTCCACCGGGCGTAATTTGAGGTGCGCCTCGGTGAGAAAACCGAATTCATCCAGGCTGATATTCAATTTCCGCGCCAGGTCGCGGATGCCTTCCCGCGGTTGCATCGCCATTGCCAGCACTACCAAATCCGCCGCTATCTCCAGACTCTGATTGGTCAGCGTATCTACCGTCCAGACCTTGATTTTATCGCCGTCACGGAAGACCCGCGACACGTTACCCCGGATATACAGCACTCCTTCGGTCCGCATCACCTGCTGGACAAATTCCTCGAAGCCCTTGGCATCGGAGCGGATATCCATATAGCAAACGTATGCCTGTCCGTCCGGAATGGCTTGACGGTATTGCTGCACCTGCTTGGCGGTATACATACAGCAAATCCGGGAGCAATAAGGCATCCCGTGCTCCGGGTCCCGGGAGCCGGCGCACTGTACGAAGACCACGTCCCGCGGCGTTATGCCGTCGGAGGGACGCCGTATCTGCCGCTTTTGAAGCATAGCTTCAAATTCCAGACCATCGATAATATCTTTATCGTCCGGGAACTGCGGTGTTTTGAAATGCGGCAGCAATTCATAACCGGTCGCCGCGATAATCGCACCGACTCTCTCGGTAATATCACGGTTGATTTTTACATCAAAGTTGCCCACGTAGCCGTTCACTTCCGTCACTTCAGAATTCAAATACACAGTGACCAACGGATTATTGTTTACTGTATCAATTAGCTGCGATAATCTCTCGCCGGGGCTGGCGAGCTGCGGAAAAGTGGTGGAAAGTTCGTTGACATGCCCGCCCAGACGATTGTCTTTTTCAATCACCGTCACCGGATACCCGGCGCCCGCCACATCCAGCGCTGCCTGCAAACCCGCGATGCCGCCGCCGATAACCAGCGCCCGCTTGGTCATCGGGATGACCAGCGGGGTCAATTGCAGATTCAAACGCAGACGCTCGATGGTCGCTTTGATAATGGCGATGGCTTTGTGGGTGGCGGCTTCTTTATCGTGGGCGTGAGGCCAGCTGCATTGCTCGCGGATGTTGGCGACTTCCTCACGGTACGGATTCAGTCCTTCCGCCGCGGCCGCCCGCCGGAAAGTGCGCTCGTGCAAAGAAGGCGAGCAATTGGCATTGATGACCCCGGTAAGATGATGCTCCCGGATGGCTTTACGCATCAATTCCTGCCCGGGGTCGCTGCACATATAGAGATAATCGGTGGCAAAAACCACCCCCGGGTACCGGCTGATTTCCGCCACCACCTTCTTCACATCCACCGTGCCGGCGATATTCAAACCGCAATGGCAGACAAAAACCCCGATTCTTTCCAGTGGCTTCACGACAGTATCCCCACCGACGGCTGTAAAGACGGCTCGTTTCTCGCCATTAATGCCAGCACTTTACCGGCAGCGGCACTCCCCTGCGCCACGGCGTCAGGAATATCCTTCGGTCCCTGCGCCATCCCGGCAACAAAAATCCCGGGAACAGAAGTTTCTAAGGGAGCGAACTTGTGATGGTTTCCCTGTACAAAACCGTGAGTATCCGTTGCAATCCCCAGCCGGGAGAAAAGCGTGCCGTTCCCCTGCGCCGGTAATACCGCCATCGCCAGCACTACCATATCCGCGGCGATTTCCACCCGCTGCCCGGAAAGCGTATCGGCGCCGACGACTTTTATTTTTTCTCCCTCACGGTATACGCGCGATACTTTGCCACGCAGGTAAATCGTACCTTCACCGATACCGCGCTGAATAAATTGCTCGTAGCCTTTACCGGTGCTGCGGATATCGATGTAAAAGATGTATACCTGCCCGTCCGGGACAGCGTGCTTGTAAAGCACCGCCTGTTTCGCCAGGTACATACAGCAAACCCGTGAGCAGTAAGGCACCCCGTGTTCCGGGTCCCGGGAGCCGCAGCAGGAGATAAAAACCACCTCCTGTGGAATTTTCCCGTCCGAGGGACGTTTCACCACTCCGGCGGTCGGTCCGCCCGGCGACAGCAGCCTTTCGAACTGGATGCCGTTCACCACATCCGGGTCAATTGCGTATTCCGTGATATTCCCGATTTCCATCAAATCGAAGCCGGTGGCAACGACGATAGCCGCGACTTCCTCGGTAATAATGGTATCTGTCTGGTCCCAATCAATGGCGCCGACGGGGCAAACGCGCTCGCAGATACGGCATTCCGGCGGCTTTTTCCCATCCTGTTTACTCTCTATAAACTCCCGGTAGTGGATATAACGGCAATGCTGGAGGTCAATCACCGGCTTGGCAGGCACCGCCTGCGGGAACGGGATATAAATCGCGGTGCGCTCTGTGACCCCGGCGTTATACTCGGAAGCAGTCCTGCCGGGGCATTTCTGCCAGCAGGCGCCGCACCCGGTGCATTTGGTATGGTCGACCTTACGGGATTTCTGTAAAATCTCCACCCGGAAATGCCCGGTGCTGCCGTGAATACTCTTGACCTCGGCGTAGGTCAGGAGTGTGATATTAGGGTGCTGCGACACTTCGACCATTTTGGGCGTCATAATACACTGCGGGCAGTCGAGCGTGGGGAAAACCTCGGCGTACTGCAGCATATGCCCGCCGATACTGGGGGTGCGTTCCACCAGCAGCACCCGGTAGCCGGTATCCGCGATATCCAGCGCCGCCTGGATGCCGGCAATACCTCCCCCAATAACCAGAGCTTTTTGTGTGAAAGCCGATTTCTCCACTTTTTTAAACCATCAACTGTTTTTGACTTAACCAAACCTGAGTTTCCGGAGAATTCAAATCGAAGCGGTTGACCCCGGCGGACAGACCGAACGCCAGCGCCATTAACTGGGTAAAGTAGAGCAACGGCATTGCTTGAAAATCCGGGTATTTATCTTTCAGTTTACCTTGCGCCTGCCGCAGGTTGAATTCACAGAGCGGGCAACTCACCAGCATTAACTCCGCGCCGTTTTTCCGGGCGGAATTAGTGATTTCATAAGCCCGCTCGTTGACAAACTCCCGGTTGCTTACCACCTGAAAAGAGCCGCAGCACTCGGTAGCGAACGGAAAATCCACCGGGGTCGCGCCGCAAGCTTTGACGACATTCTGCAAAACAACCGGATTTTCCGGGTTATCAACGGCGGCGGACTGCGGCCGCAACAGCGTGCAGCCATAATAGACGGCAATTTTAATACCGTTTACCGGGCGGGTTACCCGCGCCGCGATTTTCTCCCAGCCGATATCGTCCCTTAATACCTGAAGCAAGTGGGCAACGGACACTTCGCCATTGTATGGCTTCTCTTCATCCATAAAGCTGTTAATGCCAAAACGGTTGTCGGACTGGTCTTTCATCACCAGGTTGGCGCGATGCAACGTGTTGTAGCAAAAAGCGCACAGCGTGACGATTTTTGAATGACCCTGGTTTCTGACCTGCATCAGGTTACGGACCCCCGCCACATGATGTATCAGGTCATCATCTGCCAGAGAGTAAACCGTGCCGCAGCAATTCCACCGTGGCAATTCCGCCAGTGTTACTCCCAGCGTCTGCATTACCGCAATGGCGGATTCTTCAAAATTACGCGCCCGTGTTTTCACGGTGCACCCGGGATAATAACTCAGTTCCATTTTACCCCGTGAATTTTCTGAAACTGCTCACCAGCGCAATCTGAGGCAAGTCCGCCACCTCCGGCCGCGCCATTTGAGACGGTTCCAGATGGTTTTTGCTTTTCCTTAAGGTAAGCAGCCGCATGGCTTCCATCACCCGGGATAAATCCACCCCTTTGGGACAGCGCGCGTCGCAGGTCAGACAGGAAGCGCACAACCAGATGGTTTTGGATGCCTTGATTTCATCTTCCAGCCCCAATTGCGCCAGCCGTATTACCTGGCTGGGAAGAATATCCATTGCGAAGCACATCGGGCACCCGGCGGAACATTTCCCGCACTGGTAGCATTCATAGATATTCTGCCCGCTGATTTCGGCTATTTTTTTAATAAAGTCTTTCTTGAGTTTAGCTGAAGATAACTCGATGCGCGCCAAAATTTATCTCCAAATACTAACGTAACAGTAGTTACGCATAACGCAATACTGCATACAAATTTGATTGCCCCCACAATACATCAAAATATGAGATAAGTCAAACTCCGCAAGCGTCTCTAAAATATTTGACGTTGATACGCTAAAACAGTAAGATTAGGCAATATCGCCATGAAAGGAACCTTATGAAATTATTCGAACCGATTACCATCCGCAATATGACGGTGCCGAACCGCATTGTTTACCCGGCAATTCAATTGAATGTAGGGATGAACAGCCGCCGCGCCCGGGCGTTTTTCAGCGAGCGTGCCCGCGGCGGCGCCGGCTTGATTTTGACCGGTGATACCTCCATCGATAATTTTGCCTGCGAAGACCTGTGGGGCGGCAACGATGGTTTTCGTGATTTTATCAAGCGGCTAAGAGTGTTTACCGGCGACGTTCACGCAGCCGGGGGCAAAATCGTGGTGCAATTGTGGCAAAACAACCGCTACCCGCAGGGTAAAGGCACCCAGGTATCCAGCAAGGAAGTATACCCGGATGCCGGCGTCCGCGTCGCCCCCTCCGCCCGGGAGGATATGCGCGCCCTGACCACGATTGAAATCGACTCGATTATCTACCGTTTTGCCAAAGGCGCTTATTTTGCCCGCGAAGCGGGTTTTGACAGCATCGAAATTCACGGAGCGCATACCTATTTGCTTTCACAATTCGCCAACGCCGCCATTAACAAGCGGACCGACCAGTTCGGCGGCAGCCTCGAAAACCGTATGAAATTCGGGCTGGATATTGTCCGCGCCACCCGCGCTTTTGTGGGTCCGGATTTCCCCATTATGTTCCGGCTGGGCGCGATGGAAGAAAACGGCAAAATCCACCCGGAATCTGTTATTTACGCGCAGGAACTGGAGAAAGCCGGGGTCGATTTACTGGACGTTTCCACCGGCGGCTGGGGACCCAACCCCATTTCTCCCCTGAAAAAGCACCCGATGGGCACATTTGTTTATCTGGCGGAACCTATAAAGAAAGCCGTAAATATCCCGGTGATTGCCGTGGGGAAAATCAATACCCCGGAAGTCGCGGAATCCATCCTGGCAAAAGGTCAGGCGGATATGGTCGCCATCGGGCGGCAGTTGATTGCCGACCCGTACTGGCCGCAGAAGGTCAGGGAAGGTCGTTTCAAGGAAGTAGTAGCCTGCGAATGTTGCAATATAAACTGCTACGCCCCCGCCTTCGAGCGCAAGCTGCCCCCGGACTCGCCGTTGTGTAAAAATAACTCCCGGGCGGGGAATGAGTGGAAAGAGTTGGTAGGATAAAATTGAGATACCTCAATCCAAACGATTTTATCGAGAAACGTTTCAAAGGAAAAACAAAGCCAAATTGGACACTCGCTATCCTTTGTTTTAGAGACCTACGTGGTTCGAATACGCTGATAAACAGATTAAAAGCTCTCCCACTAAAACAAAATATACTATCAGGAATGGATTATCCTAACGACCGCCACTATGTACACGAAGCAACTATAAAGAATAAACCATTTATAATCGTGTCAGGTTGTTTTTGGGGTGGACCTCAAGCCGCGATATTAGTTGAAGAATTAAGCTGCTTAGGAGTGCGCTACATTATTGGGTTTGGAGCAGCAGGGAGTATTACACCCGCTTTACCTAAATACACGCAGATAGTTGCCACTCATGGTTTAACTACCGATGGAACAAGTCATGCTTATACGAAATTTAAAAGTGTCAAAGCTGATGCTAGACTGTTGGGAATACTTAAATCCGTAAACGAAACGACTAATACCAATGTAGTTCCCGTAACAATTGCCACGGTCGACGCCATTTATCAGGAAACAGACAATGCGGTTGAGAAATGGCGGGATTTAGGAGCGACCGCTGTCAATATGGAGACTAGTCCATTTTATGCTGCCTCTAAGTTATGTGGAATAAAAAGCATCTGGCTTGGTTATATAAGTGACTGCCTATTACCTGAAAAATGGGATGATTGGTGGGATGTGCCTAAGACCATTGATGAAGATACTGCCGAAATTACTGCGAGTTTAGTTGAGTCTGTGATTTTAAAATCTTCAAATTGAGATGTTAGACTTATGGATAAGCAGCTAATCGGGCGGTGCGGGGCTTACTGCGGCGTGTGCGACTGGAAAGACCGGATTCACTGCTCCGGGTGCCAGGAGTGCCGGGGCAAACCTTTCTGGGGAACCTGTGCCGTCGCCGTCTGCTCTATCTCTAAAGGTTATGTTCATTGCGGGGAATGTCCGCATTTACCTTGCTCCAATTTACAGGAAGCATTCGACAACCCAGAGCACGGGGACAACGGCGAACGGCTCGCGAACCTGAAAAACTGGGCGCAAGGCAAGGATACTTACCTGAGACTGACGCGCAAAGCCGGCAAATAGAAAAGGGCGGGAAAACCGCCCTTTCTGTTTTTATGGAGCGGGAGACGGGATTCGGACCCGCGACCACCTGCTTGGAAGGCAGGCACTCTACCACTGAGTTACTCCCGCGTAAAGTAGTTTTATTGTACCTTATTTGGATTTACGGGGTAAAGTCCGGGGTCATTCTTCGGTGACAAAAACTACCCGCTGGAAAAGAAACATCTATTCCCGCGGACGGCGTATCCGCCGCACCCGGGCATAGAAATTCCGCCACGACTTCGCCAGTTCGGAGGGGCGCAACTTGCCAAAAAGCAATTCGGTGGTTTTTACCGCTTCCACTTCGCGCACTTCTTCTATCTTCCGGAAGAGGAGCAGCACTACTCCCAGCCGCAGTATCCCGGAGAGCAGGAATAAGCTGAGATAATCACTGCCTTTAATCTGCGGCAGGTAATCGCCGATATTACCGCCGACAAACGCTCCCGTCATGGCGCCAACGGCTGATAAAGCCCCGTGCAGAGCAATATAACGGGCGCGGTTTTCCTGGGGGGCGGCATCGTAGATAAATAATCCGGCGCACAGGTTGAACCCCGCCCAGGCGAAACCGGAGTATACCTGGACGGAGCATATCCAGACAACATTGGAACTCACCAGCCAGAGCATCGGCACGAAAGGTATCATCAGAGCGCAAATCCGCAGGATTTTCACGTTGCCCACCCGGTCCGCGTGTTTCCCCCACCACGTCATCACCAGAATTTGCACGACGGCGGTGAAGGCGTGGATAATCTGGTAGGACATGTAGTTTATCTTCAACTCTTTGAGGATGTAAGGTGAAAAAAACGGCGCGCCGAGGTTTTGCGCGAAGCTCAGGAACATCACGAACACGATAAAACGACCAATGTTAGTGGAAAAAAGCCCCCGGGTTATTTGAGCCAGACTGTCCCGGGTGCCATTTTTCGGAAGCGAAGGGTGGGGCTCAGCCATCGCCGCCAGAAAATATAGCGAAATAATACGTCCCACAAAAGCCCCGGCGAAAATAATCACGAAAGCGAGCCGGGTGTCCCCGGTAAAAATCTGCAACAGCCCGCCAGCGACGAAAGAAAATACCAGTGAGATGAAATTATTAATGCGGTTGCGGACACCGAAGTAGCTGCCGCGTATTTCCGTCGGCACCAGGTCTGCCATCATGGCGCTCCAGGGCGGCCCGATAATGCCCCCGGCGGCGGTCGAGAGCGTGACCAGCGCAATCAGCCACCAAACCTGATTGGTCGGGATAATAAAAGGTAACGCCAGCATCGGCAGGTAAAGTAGCGCATGGATGAAAACACCCGGTAAAATGAATTTCTTGCGGCTACCGACCCGCTCAGCCAAAAGCGGCGCGATCAGCATCACCAGCATATTGGCAAAATTGGGAAAACTGGCGAGGTACCCAATCTGCTGAGTGGTTGCCTGCATTGTTAAGGCGTAGGGAGTAATATAATTACCGGTTAAGCCGCCGGTAACCGAGGCAAACATCCCGTCGAGCATTGATTTGCGCATGCTCTGACGCGTTTGCTCTTTGGTTAAACCCGAAGGGGCTTCACGGTGCTTGTGGTGAGGCTGTATCTCTTCAGTGATGGCAAATCACCTGCTAACTTGTAATCAGAAACGACCACCAATTGCCTTATTATACTCCCCGCCGCCGGGTGGTTCAATTGCCACGCTCGACAATTGACTATTTCAACTGCTTTTCCGCAAAATCGCCGGCCACCGGGAGCTTGTATTTTTCCCCTTTGTAGGCTTTGTAGATGAGCACCACCCATAGAATAAACGCCACCAGTCCGACAATGGAATTTAATATCCACCCGATAACCGGTATCCAGTTTAAAACAATCGCAATTATAGACAAAACGCCGAAGACAACGATTGACTGTACGGCGTGGAACCGGACGAATTTATTCTCCTTTTCGATAAAGAGAAAGATAATCCCGGTAACCCAGCCCAAAACGTAGCATAACAACCCGGCAATGTTTTCCTGCAACCCGGTTGATGTTTTTTCCATACGCGCCTCCCAAATATTAGTGGTCTTCAGTATAACACATTTTTAAAAATCCATTTCCAGTTGCCAGATTACCGAAACTCTTTTATACTATTACTACTTTCACCGGGGGAGCGGCTGAGTCCCGGTGGGCTCCGCGGACTTCAAATCCGTTGGCGGGCACGCAAGTGTCTTCGGTGGGTTCGACCCCCATACGCTCCCGCCAGTTCTTTTCTACTGATTACTTGCGAAAACTAGAGCTTGAGAGACCTAGAGTGAGCTAGCGCAAGTATGCCTTGATGAGATAATTACTAGCTTACACGTATACCTGCTTGTTATAACTTGCTGTTAATTGCTATAAATTACTGCCACCATACTTGCATACTGATGTAATACTTGCTATAGTTATATTACGCAACAAATAGCAAGTAATAACTGGAGGCAAGCCATGAAAGAGCAGATTTTAGTCAGAGAAGGCAAAGCGAAAGACGTATTCAAGTACCTCGCGCTCGTGAGCAAACACAAGGGCAACACCACTTTAAAGCAATTAAAATTACAGGCAAGCAAAAAATAACACGACCGGGATTATTGACAATAAACAAATACGGTGCTAGTATTATCGTAAATCAGGCAAGGATATAAATATGGCAAGAAAAGCTACGGTTGACCGGGACACGGTGCTCCGCCTGCTGCGGGAAGGTAAAACTTCACAAAGCATTGCCAGCCAATACGGGGTGAGCCGGCAGGCAATCGACCTCTACCGCAAACAGTTGAAGAGCCCCGGGGTCCCGGCGCCAACCGTGCCCACGGCACTACCGCCTCAGCAATCAGCGGCATCATCGCCTCGCCTGCCGCCAGCGGCTGACACGGCCACTCCAGCGCCTCAGCCGCAAGTTTCGCTCGACCAGATGATTGAGTTAATGATCCAGGCTTTTTCCGCCATGAAACGCCTGCCGGAACTGGAGATTGAGCTGAAGCAAATGCGGCAGCAATACGAGACCATCAAGGCGCAGATAAGCAATCTGGAAGAAAGAGAAAAACGCCGGCTGGAACAGGAATCAAGGTGGCAAGCGGCAATTGATAATAAGCCAACAACCAATAATCAATAATCAAGGTTTAGTAGAATTTAATATTTTACCCGCTCGTCACCCACACGGCGGGTAATTTTTTGCCCGTCGAGATACTCCAGCAAAGCCTGCGCGTACTTGCGGCTGGTCTGGAACATGTCCCTTACTTCCGCCAGGGTTACTTTGCCTTTAGCCTGCAGCCGCGCCAGTATTTTCCCCGTCATTTCGTCGTAAGCTTGCCTTGAAATCACGACTGTCTCGCTCAACTTCACTACCTGGCCGCGGTCCACGAGCAATGCCAGTAAATCTGGAGCCGGCAGCTTTTCGAGAGCGGGCGCATATGGGTTTGCAAGTAGGGATCTCCTGAAGCTATCTATTTCCGCTTGTTGCTGGGAATTAAGTTTCACGGCAAATTCCGGCAGCCGGACGCTTAAACCTTCATCCATCACCATTTTATCGGTTAGCCAGCGGTCAATCATCAACGGTGCGTATTTGCCCAACTTAAGACGTGTCCCTAGCTCAACTTTTAATATTCCCGCCCGAATGGGATACCGTCTGTGATACTCGGTTAAGATTTTTTGCATATCCCCGGTCAGGCTCTGCCAGTAACCATGCGAAATCAATAAACCAGAGGCAGCCTCTCCAACCAAAATAATCTCCCCGCAACCGGTTAAATCCGCCAATATACCGGTAACTAATTCTTTATCTAAGGATAATTCTTTCGTTATGTCAACTACTTCTAGGGTTCTTTTAGTTGCTATTAACGCCAGCATCAGGTCTTCGGGCGAGCCTTTTTCCCGGGTGCGCAGGTTTTCCAACACCGCGGGCTGAAGGCGCGGCAACCGGCGGGCGTGAGCATCGATGATTACCCCACCCCCCAGCGTCTCAGTGGTGGACCGGATGACAAAATGGTCGCCATCAACTACCGGCAGCGGTCTGTCCAGTATCAACTGCGCCCAGCCGCTGTCCCCGGGCTTTAACTCCTCGGCTTCCAGCAATCGGATTTTCACCACTGCCTCGGCCGCCAGAACGTAGATATTACGCCCGGCATTATGCGGTAAGGGATGACGGGCATCCGCCAGTAAACGCAACCTGGCACTCAGGACAGTAGACGGACGCAGCCACCCGGGAGCCGTAAGGATACTGCCGCGGGTTACTTCCTCGGTCGTCAAACTTGCCAGGTTCACCGCCGCCCGGCTGCCGGGTCCAACTTTCTCCACCGCCGACTTGTGCGACTGCAAACCGCGAATCTTGGATGGCAGACCGGCGGGAACCACTTCAACGTCCTGCCCTACCGACAGTGAGCCATCTATCAGCGTGCCGGTGACCACGGTCCCGGCGCCGGCGATGGTAAAAACCCGGTCGATGGGCAAACGCGGGCGACCTTTATCTTTCTTAGGCTGCGTCGCTGTCAGCAGTTTATCTACAGTTAACAGCAATTCCGGAATACCTTCACGGGTTATCGCGGAAACCGGCACCACCGGGGCTCCCGACAGCGTGGTGGGTTTCAGCAGATCCTCGATTTCCATCTTCACCAGATCCAGCCACTCAGCATCGACCAGATCTTTTTTGGTCAGCGCTACCAGACCATGTGAAATACCCAGTAAATCCAGAATCGCCAGGTGTTCACGCGTCTGGGGCATCACGCCCTCGTTGGCAGCGATGACCAGCATCGCAATATCGATACCGCCGGCGCCCGCGAGCATATTGCGCACAAAACGCTCGTGCCCCGGCACGTCCACTATGCCGATTTCCTGACCGCCCGGCAGCTTCAGCCAGGCAAAGCCGAGGTCAATCGTCATCCCGCGCTTTTTTTCTTCCGCCAGACGGTCGGGGTCGGTGCCGGTCAACGCCTGCACCAGGGCAGATTTCCCGTGGTCGATGTGTCCGGCAGTACCCAGAACAAACAAGCGCCGTCTCCTGCTGTGTCATTCAGTCAATATAAAGCCGGGCTAGGCAGCGGGTAACAGGCTGCGGGTCACGGTTGAAAGCACGTCTTTCGCCGCTTCATCGTCTTCCGGGAGCACGGAGCGGGGGTCGAGCAGCAGCACATTGTTTTCAATTCGACCCATCACCGGGATATCAAAAGTTCTTAACGCCCGGTTGAGCCGCAGGACAAACGCGGCGCCTTTCTTGCCGCCACCACCGCCAATCGCCACCAGCCGCGTCGGCAGAGTGCCGCCGGGCAGACTGCCGCCGCCAACCATACTTTCGCCATCGATGACCTTGCCCAAATCATTGGTGGCGGTTGCCCAGGACTGTGCCCGGTTATCAAGCTCCGGCAACCGGGCGGATATCATCCTCCAGATGGGGATGCAGTCGGTTACCTCACCTTTGAGATAATGCAACAATGTTGCCACCAGTGCCGCCAGACGGATTTTATCGATGCGCACCGCCCGGGCTAAAGGATGCTTGCGTATTTTGTTAATATATTCTTTCCTGCCGACGATGATGCCTGCCTGCGGACCTCCGACAAGCTTATCCCCGGAGAAAAACACCAGGTCGGCGCCGGTGGCAACACTGCGCTGCACCATCGGCTCTTCCGCTAATCCGTAGATTTTAGTGTCCAGCAGGCACCCGCTGCCGAGGTCATCGAACACCGGCAAGTGATGCTTTTTGCCGACGCTGACCAGTTCTTCGATGGTTACTTCGTTAGTAAATCCCACCACCTTAAAGTTGCTGGAATGCACCCGCAGCAAAGCCGCGGTCGATGGGCTGATGGCATTTTCGTAATCGGCGGCGTAAGTACAGTTGGTCGTGCCCACTTCCGCCAGTTTGGCACCGCTCTGGCGCATGACATCCGGAATCCGGAAGCTGTCCCCGATTTCTACCGCCTGCCCCCGGGAAACGATGATTTCCTGGCGTTTCGCCAGAGCGCTCAGCGCCAGCAAGACCGCCGCGGCGTTATTATTCACCACAAAACCGGCTTCCGCGCCGGTGATTTCACACAGCAATTTTTCCACGTGGGTCTGCCGCGAACCGCGGGCGCCAGAAGACAAATCCAGTTCGAGGTTACTGTAACCGAAAGACACCGTCCGCATCGCCGACATGGCTGCTTCGCTCAGCGGCGCCCTGCCCAGGTTGGTGTGTAAAATCACCCCGGTAGCATTGATGACCGGGCGCAGGCTGGGTTCGACGACCTCATCGGCGCGCGCGATGACCAGAGTGACGATATCTTGTACTTCCGGACAGGGGTCGCCGCCGGTAATCCGGTCACGGATGATATCCAGCTCCCGGCGGGCGACATTAGCCATGACCGCCCGCGGATAGCCGACCGCCAGCAACTTTTGCACCAACGGGTGGGACAGTACGGCGTCCACACCCGGCAGCTTGCGAAACTCGTTTGTTTTATCAGCCATCAATTCTATTCTATCCCGGCGCGATTTTACGATACAAATATTGTTAAAGCAGCGCCTGGTAGACCAGTCTTTCAAAGTCCTCTTGATAGAAATTACCCGGCATCATATGGTGCATCAGTACCTGAGTAAAACAAATGGCTAAAAGATCCTCTTTGGGGTCCATAAACGATGTCGTACCGGCAGCGCCGCCCCAATGGAAAGTGCCCACCGAGCGCATCACCGAACGCACCGCCCCACCCAGATACTGGGAAACACCCAACCCGAAGCCATAGCCCCGGCCGGTAATCGTGTTATGAATATTACCGATATGGTTCGCCGTCATCACTTCCACCGACTTCCGGCTGATGATTCTGGCGCCGTCCAGTTCACCGCCGTTCAGCAGCATCTGGCAAAAACGCGCGTAATCCGCGGCGGTCGAAATATTACCCCCCACACTGCCCCCGACATCCATAACATCTTGCGGCCCGTTCGCCTTATTGCTATTGGCAGGGGTATCATTCACCACCAGCTTCCACTGACCGCTTTCACGATGCGGACGATAGCAGGTTGGGAACCGGTTTATTTTTGATTTCGGTACATAGAAAGAGCTGTCTTTCATCCCCAGCGGACCGAAAATCCGCTCCTGGTAGAATTCATCCAGCGGTTTCCCGGCGGCGATTTCCAGCACCAGGCTGAGAATGGGGTAGCCGACGTGGTACTCGAAATCGGTCCCCGGCTGAAAACTTAAAGGCAGCTTGGCATACGCCTCGGCTCTCTCCCGGAAGCTGCGTTTCCCGGGACCGCTGCCGGGGTAAAAACCCAGGTCTTTTAATGGTTCGGGGTAAAGGTTCAAATAAATTAACGGCATTTTCGCCGGCACCGGCAGCCCGGTAGTGTTACGCAAACAATCGCGTATGGTAAAACCACGCAACGCCGGGGTGAGACGAACCGGACTGGTGATATCGGGTTCGGGACGATCCGGGTTCGCCACCAGCACCATCTGGTTGCGGAAGGAAGGAAGATAGCGGTAAACAGGGTCATCAAGTCCCAGCTTGCCCTCTTCGTACAGCATCATCGTCGCCACGCCGGAAATCAGCTTGCTGTTAGAGTAAAGACGGAATAATGTATCCTTCTTGACCGGGGTCTTGCTTTCAAAATCCATATAACCGCGGGCATCATAATAAACCAGTTTACCATGGCGGGCGACCAGCGTTACCAGGTTGGGGACTTTCTGCTCGTCGATATATTTCTGCAGCCCCGGACCAATACGGGCAAGCCGTTCTGACGAAAAACCCATTTCCTCCGGTTGCCCTGCGGGCAAAGGCCAATTTTTACTGGCAGGACTCATTTATTTACCTCTTTCTTCATAGACTTCTGGTGGCATTATAGGTTAACGGCTGCAGCGCGTCAACGTTCACCGCTTTTTTCTCCGCCGCAGAATTTGTTATACTGGGGAAAGTAAATAAAAAAAGACCCAAGGAGAGATGATGACGCAGGACAGAAAACCCCGGGTGCTGGTGATTTCGCAGGGTAGCCAACTGAACGATATTTTGAAGCAAATCCTGCCGGACACCGAAGTTGTCTTATCCACCGGCGAAAGCGGGATGGAAACCGCCCGCCGCGAGTTCTGGGACGTAATTATCCTGGGTTATCTGGAACCTGCTGGGACACTACTGCCTCTCTACCGTAAACTGCGCGATAGCTGGATTACGCGCAACACCCCGCGGCTGGTCGTTGATTTTACCGATGCCGAACCGGCGAAAAAAGCCCTGGCCGCCGAGGAAACCGGTAAAGTGCCCGCCGCCGATTACCTGACACTGCCCAATGCCGCTACATTTTCGCCACTTAAAGAAAACCTGGAAGGACTGCTGACGAAACGTATTAATACCCTGAAGGATGCCATTTTGAACCCCGGCGTCTTCGCTGTGACCTGGGAGCAGATACCCGGCCGCGGCGCACTGGAAATCCAGCAGGAAGAAGCCATCGAAAACGCCCGCCGCGCCGTGAGCAAAGGCAAAGGTAAAATTCACGGTATGAGCGTGACCGATAATCCCGGCGGCAACCCCGCTATTTCCACGGAAATGCTCTGCACCGAGATTAAAAAGCTGGGCACCGAGCCGCTGGTGCATATCGCCCTGCGCGACAAGAACCGCAACCAGGTGGAAAGCCTGCTCTCCGGGCTGGCGGCCAGCGGCGTGCGTAACCTGCTGTTGCTCACCGGCGACTATCCGGCCACCAGTGCCTTCGACTCGCGGCCTAAACCGGTCTTCGACCTGGACTCGGTGCAGGCATTACAGATGGTGGAAAAAATGAACCGCGGTCTGGAATACGAAAATATGGGAAAGAAAGCGGTCATCAAACCGACGGACTTTTTCGCCGGCGCCGCCATTTCCCCTTTCAAAGCCGTGGAGTCCGAGCTGCTGGGGCAGTATGCCAAGCTCAAGAAGAAGATTGAAGCCGGCGCGAAATTCGCCATCCTGCAGGTAGGCTACGACGCCCGCAAGATGCACGAAGTAATGATGTGGCTGCAGGTGAACCACTACCAGTTGCCGCTCATCTCCAATATTTACATTCTGCCCTACGGCGCCGCCCGCACGATGAACGCGGGCAACATCCCCGGCTGCGTGGTTACGGACAAGCTGCTGGCAAAGCTTGATGAAGAGCGCGCGGCGAAAGACAAGGGCAAGCAGACCCGGCTGGACCGCGCCGCGAAAATGTACGCCATCGCCAAAGGGATGGGTTACGCCGGGGCGCATATCGGGGGTCACGGCATTGGCTACGATACGGTGGAATATATTATCAACAAAGGCGAAGAACTGGCGCCAAAATGGCAGGAACTGCTACGGGAATTCGACTTCCCGCAGAAAGACGGCTTTTACCTCTTCCAAAAGGACGAAAAGACCGGTCTGAACACGGTTCAGTATGCGGAACGTCAGGAAAAAGGAACTCATCCGTTCGTTTACCTGCTGTCACGCGCCGCCCACGCCACGTTGTTTAACCCGGAAAGCGCCGTTTTTAAAACGATGCGCCCGGTGGCCAAAGGGATTGACGGCACTCACACCTGCAAGCATTTGTTTGAAGGCACGGAGCATCTCGCCAAGGTAATGTTGTTCGGCTGCCAGAACTGCGGCGACTGCGGTTTGTTCGACGTGGCGTTCCTCTGTCCGTTATCACAATGCCCCAAGAACCAGCGCAACGGCCCCTGCGGGGGCAGTTTGAACGGGTGGTGCGAAGTGTACCCCAACGAGCGGCAGTGTATCTGGGTGCGGGCTTACGACCGTCTGAAAGGGCATCATAAGGAACAGGAAATCAACGACCATATTGCCCCGCCCAACGACTGGGAGCTGCAGTATACTTCTTCCTGGCTGAATTTCTATATGGGCCGCGATCATTCCGCCCGCCGTTTAGGCATCAAGCCCCCGGAGAAAAAGACTAAGAAAGAAACGAAGGAAAAATGACGCCCTCAACTGTATCTTCTCCCCTCAAGGGAGAAGAGTATTAAAGGGTGTAGGTGATGAAAACCCCGTTTTTAGCACAGACCGAGGAATACGCAAAAAACCAGTGTAACCAGTACACCCGGGGACCTGGTGGTCTCTGGGCACACTCACAAGTAGTGCGTGATTACGCGCTTAAGCTCGCCATCATAGAAAAAGCTAATCCATTAGTGGTGGAAATGGCAGCACTACTGCACGACATCGGGAAAGATGACGAGCACGGAAGGGTAAACCACGCTGTCCGCAGTCACGAATTAGCAAAACTATTCTTAGAGAAATCAGACTTATCCGTAGCAACAAAAGAATTAGTACTCCTGTGTGTGTTAAAGCATGGAACCCGTTTTGCACTAGAAGATAACCCTATCGAAGTGAAAATCTTACAATGTGCTGACTCAATTGCAGCCCTTTTTGATGATGAGTTCCAGGCATATTGCCGAAAAACCTTAACAAAAGAAGAGAATATTACAGGGTTAGAAAAGTGCAGGCGAAAGCTCAATCTAGATTCCGCAAGGAAAATCGCATCACTACAAATTGAGCGATTAATAGCGAAATTGGATGGTGAGTAGGACGCCACAATTCCCTCTATATCTCCCCTTACTAAGGGGAGAGTAAAAAATCTAGGTCTGGTTTCCCTCCCCCTTTAGAAAAGGGGGATACAGGGGGCATTGAAGGACCGATAATTCCTATATAACCTTATCAAGGAGATAGGGTAAACGCTGGCTCCCAGATCAAGTTTAGGATGATGTTGGCGAGCAACGGTTGATTTCAGAGAGCACCAAAGCCACTACTTCCGGCAGCTTTGCCGCTACCTCTGGAGATAACTCCACTCCCGGGGACATATTCCCCGGTTCGATACCGATGACAATAAATTCGTCCGGCATATTGCCGAGCAGTCGCAGCATTTCCAGACTCTGCTTCAGGTTAAGGTAGTGGGAAGAACGGGCGCGATAACCGCTGTTTTCTACGTCCTGTAAAGTCAAGCGGTAAACCTCGCCGGGAGCACCACCCGCCTGCACTGCGTCCACCAGAATCAGTTTATCAGTGCCTTTTTCAATTAACACCGTCAGGTCCGGCTCCAGCCCGCCGTCGATAACATTCACCTCGACCCCGGCGGGAAAAGAGGTTGTTTCCAATCCGCGTATCACGTGGATGCCGACGCCGTCATCCCTCATAATGAGATTCCCGATGCCGATGACCAGTACCCGCCGCACGTTATCTGCCCTTAAAATCGGGACGGCGTTTTTCACGCAGGGCTTTGACCCCCTCTTTGTGGTCCTCGGAAGTAAGGGTGATAGTTTCGCAGGCAGCCGCCATTTGTAACGCCGTTTCCAGGTCAACCTCCAGCCCGCGGTAAACCTGCATCTTGGTGAGCCGCATCGCAATCGGGGGACCATCGGCAATCTTCTGCGCCAGCGCCATCGTCTCCGCCGCGAGCTTTGCCGCTTCAGTAAGCCGATTTAACACGCCATACTTTTCCGCATCTTTAGCTTCCATGAAGTCGCCGGTAAAAAGGAACTCCAGCGCCTTCGGCAAACCCATCACCCGGGGATACAACCACGTACCGCCCCAGCCGGGAAACAGCCCGATGCGAATGAAGGCATTCATAAAGCGGGTATGCTCACAGCCGGTACGCATATCGCAGCCCATCGCCAGGTCGCAGCCCGCCCCGACCGCCAGCCCGTTGACCATCGCGATAGTGGGTTTTTGTAATTTCTGCAGTTTGGGTAAAAGTACGCCGGAGGTAAATACCAGACTGCGGCGGATATCCTCGGCATTACGAGTGATGGCGCCCGCCGCCGGCGCCGCGTTCTTTGCATCTCCCGGGAGCGTGCCCACATCGGCCCCGGCGCAGAATGCCTTGCCTGCCCCGGTAATAATGACCGCCCGCACTTCATCATCGGCATCCGCCACATCAAGGGCAGCGATAATCTCCCGGGACATTTGCGGAGTGATGGCATTGAATTTTTCCGGGCGGTTGAGAGTTACCGTGGCAATACGTTCCGACCTGGCGTATATAATGGTTTGATAGTCCACAATTCTCCCCTGTAATAAAACTCGGGGCGAGTGGATTCGAACCACCGACCTCAGCGTCCCAAACGCTGCGCGCTGAACCAGACTGCGCTACGCCCCGTCAACAATGAACATCATAATGTCAAAATACAGGTGAGGTCAAGCAAAAATCAAAATACGAAATACTAATACCGAAATCCGAAACAATTTTTAATATTTAAATCCATAAAAAATCCCCTCCCGTTTGGGGGAGAGGATTTTATTACGCTAACCTTTTGTCGCATCACTTTCGGCAGGAGGGGCATGTTTCGAAAAACTCCGGCGGGCGGCCGGTTTGCGCGGACATATGCGCCAGTTGCTTCTTCGGGGCAAAATACTTGCCGCAGACTGCGCATTTTTGCATCTTGAAACTCATCCGGTTGTTGGGCATTTTCAGCGTGCGGGTGTCGCCCTTGTCTTCCAGCGTGATGGCCCCGGTGGGGCAGATGTAAGCACAGGAGCCGCAAGCGATGCAGGCGTCGCTATTATCGAAGAACGGGATGGACATTTCACGTTCGGAGCCGCGGTTAACGAGACTGATGGCAGATTGCCCCACCACCTCGGCGCAAGCCCGGGTGCACAGGGCGCAAAGGATGCATTTCTGGTGGTCTTCCAGTGGGAACGGCGTTTCTTTTACGCCCAGTTTTGCCGCCAGTTCGCGCACCAAGTCAGAATCCGGTACTCTAGCCAGTAGCATTTTCATCAGCATCTGGCGGTGTTTAGCGATTTTTTCGGTATTGGTTTTTACCACCAGCCCATCTTCCACCGGGTACAGGCAGGACGTAACCATCCGGCTGCGGCCGTCTTTGGTAGTGATTTCCACCATGCAGAGGCGGCAGGCGCCGTAGGGCGCCACCGATTCGTGCGCACAGAGCGTGGGGATATAAATATGGTGAGCCTGGGCGACGTTGAGCACCATCTCGCCTTCTTTAGCCTCGAACTGTTTCCCGTCAATGGTTACTTTCACCATCGTTTCCGTCCTCACTTTACAATCACGCAGTTGAGTTTGCAGACATCGTAGCAACTGCCGCATTTAATACATTTCGACTGGTCCAGCACCACCGGCTGCTTCTTAGCGATGGGAGTAATCGCCTGCACCGGGCAGGCTTTTACGCACAAGCCGCAGTTCGGGCATTTTTCGCTGATATTGTAGGTAATTAACGATTTGCAGACTTTCGCCGGGCATTTCTTATCTTTGATGTGGGCAATATACTCGTCGCGGAAGTACATCAGCGAGCTCATCACGGGATTGGGAGCCGAAGCACCCAGCTGGCAGAGCGAGGTGTCTGCCATCGTCGCGCAGATTTCTTCCAGCAGGTCGAGGTCGGACATTTCGCCTTTGCCTTCGGTGATGCGGCAAAGGATTTCGTACATCCGCTTGTTGCCTTCGCGGCAAGGCACGCATTTCCCGCAGGACTCGCCCATGAGGAAGTGGATGAAATACTTGGCGATGTCTACCATGCAGTTATCTTCATCCATCACAATCATCGCGCCGGAGCCCATCATCGAGCCGACCCGGGTCAGTTCGTCAAAATCTACGGGTAAATCCAGCATCTTCTCGGGAATACAGCCGCCGGAGGGTCCGCCGGTCTGGACGGCTTTGAATTTTTTGTTGCCAGGGATGCCGCCGCCGATATCGAAGATAATTTCCCGAAGGGTAATGCCCATCGGCACTTCTACCAGACCGGTATTGTGAACCTTGCCCACCAGCGAGAAAATCTTGGTGCCCTTGCTGCCTTTGGTTCCGATGGACGCAAACCATTTTGCGCCTTTATTGATAATTAAAGGCACGTTCGCCCATGTTTCCACATTATTCAGGTTGGTCGGTCTGTCCCAAAGTCCTTTCTCCGAACTGCGGATGTACTTGGCACGCGGTTCGCCGACTTTCCCCTCCAGCGAAGCCATCAGCGCCGAGGATTCGCCGCAGACAAAAGCGCCGCCGCCGCGATTAATCTTTACGTGGAAATTAAACCCGCTGCCGAGGATATTATCGCCCAGCAAACCGAGCGCTTCCGCCGCTTTGATGGCTTTGGTGGCATTTTCCACCGCCAGCGGATACTCGTTGCGGACGTAAATATAACCTTCGCTGGAGCCGATGGCATACGCCCCGATAATCATCCCTTCCAGGATAGAGTGGGGATTGCCTTCCATCAGGCTCCGGTCCATAAACGCGCCGGGGTCGCCCTCGTCGCAGTTGCAGATAACGTACTTGATGTCACCGGGGGCTTTGCGCGTGGACTCCCATTTTCTGCCGGTCGGGAAGCCGGCGCCGCCGCGTCCCCTTAACCCGGAGGCTTTCACTTCTTCGATAATCGCTTCCGGCTTCATCCCGTAAAGCGCTTTCGCCAGCGCGGTATAGCCGTCATAATGCAGGTAATCTTCAATGCTCGTAGGATCGATGCGACCGCTGTTTGCCATCAGCAAGCGCATTTGTTTAGCATAAAAAGGCACTTCGTTTTCATGCACAAAATGCTGGCGGGTCTGCGGTTCCTTATAAAGCAGATGGTCGATGATTTCGCCGCCGATAACACTTTTAACCACAATCTCCGGCACGTCTTTAACCTTGACGCGCTGGTAAAAAACCCCTCTCGGCTCGACGGTTACCAGGGTGCCGCGTTCGCAGAACCCGCGGCAGCCGCTTACCTTCACTTCTACTTTGTCCGTGAAGCCCTGCCGGGTGATTTCTTCCTGGAACGCCTTCACCACATCGGCGGAGCCGTGCGCCGTGCACCCGGTACCGCCGCAGATATTGACGGAGAGTTTATCGGTTTTCCGGCCGCCGGCAATCGCGGCGCGTAATTTTTCCAAATCCTGGGGGGAATTCAGTTTTTTCAATATCATTTCCCTCTCCCGCAATCCTATTTATAACTTTCCAGGAGCGGTTTTACCTGTTCGGTTTTCATATTACCCTTGTAAGCGCCGTCGACCACGACGATGGGACCCAGCGCGCAGGCGCCCACGCAATTAACGGTATCCAGCGAAAACTGCAGGTCTTTATCGCTTTGCCCCGGTTGAATATCCAGTTCCCGCTCAATCACCTGCAGCACTCTTTCTGCGCCGCGGACATGGCAGGCGGTACCCATACAAACGTGAATCTGGTGCTTGCCGCGCGGCACCAGGCTGAAAGCCTTGAAGAACGTCGCCACGGAGTAAATCTGGGTTAAAGGCAATCTCGCCATCTCCGCCAGTTCGGAAAGTACTTCTTTGGGCAGATACCCGAATTCCTTCTGGGTATCCTGCAATATGGAAACCAGCATCGCATTGTCGTGATTATATTTCGCGAGGATGGCATCGAGCCTGGTTTTAATCTGCTTGCGAGTCAACTTCATGCCGCTTTCTCCTTCAGCGCCGCGTAATCTTCTTTCACTTTTTCCTGTATCTGAGAAATGGCGTCCGGGGTCAGGTGACGGAACCTGCCCTGGGGTTTCAAATAATCCTGCACCGGGCGCAGCTTTTCCACTTCGTGAGTGATGCGGTATTTCCCGTTGACAACTTCATACAGGGGGAATACTCCTGTTTCTACTGCCAGCCTGCCCATAATCACGGACTGGTCTACCTGCGTCCGCCAGCCGGTGGGACAAACCGAAAGCACCTGGATATACGCCGGCCCCGGCATTTCCATCCCTTTTTTCACCTTCGCCATCATATCGAAAGGATAGCTGGGAGAAGCGGTCGCTACGTAGGGAATATTATGCGCCACAGCAATCGCCGGCATATTTTTTTTCTGGTTATGCTGTCCGTAACTCTTTTTCCCGGAGGGCGAAGTGGTAGTATGTGCGCCAAACGGTGTGGCGGAAGAACGCTGAATCCCCGTATTCATATAGGCTTCATTGTCCCAGCAGAGATAAAGAAAGTCGTGACCTCGTTCCATCGCGCCTGAAAGCGCCTGGAGACCGATATCAAAAGTGGCGCCGTCGCCACCCATCGCCACAACTTTGGTACCGCGGTCCGGGATTTTGCCCTTGCGGGCGAGCGCTTTCAAAGCTGAATCCACGCCGGAAGCCACGGCGGCAGTATTTTCAAACAAGGTATGAATCCAGGGCACGCGCCAGGCGGTGCTGGGTAAAGGAGTGGAGACGATTTCCATACACCCGGTGGCATTGGAGATGATGACGTTATTACCAATGGCTTTGCACGCCAACCGCACCGCCAGCGTTTCCCCGCAGCCCACACAGGCACGATGTCCTGGGGAAAAATTTTCGGCTGACGGGGTTAAACGGGCGGCATAAACATTATAATTCTTCATTAGCCTCTCACCCCGAACAATTCAAATTCCTGAGCGGCGCCGGTCTTCACTTTAGTTTCGACCTGCCGGATGATATTTTCAAATTCGGACACCATTACATCCCTGCCGCCCAGACCGCCGATGTACCCAAAAATACGCGGCTGGTTCGGTTCTCCGTAAAGGGCGGAGCGGATTTCGGAATAAGCGGGACCGCCGGGACCGCCGGTGGAAAGACAACGGTCTACCACGATTAAATTCTCCACGCCTTTCACGGCGGCTTTTAATTCCTCGAAGGGGAACGGACGCCAGAGACGGAGCTTCAGCAAACCCACATTTTGTCCCGCCGCCTGCAGATTGTCCACCGCGGTCATCGCGGTCTCGCCGAAACTGCCGAGGGTAAGCAGCGCCGTTTTGGCTCCATCCATCTTGTACTTTTCCACGGCGCGGTATTTTCTGCCAAACACTTTGTGAAATTCATCCCAGACCTGAGTAATGATGGCTTTTGACTTCCGCAGATTCACTTCCTGGGCTTTACGGGTTTCGGAATATATCACCGGCGGGGCGAAGGCGCCCATCGTCACCGGCTTGTCCGCATCCAGCGGCAGCGGGTATTTGAAGGGAGGGAGGAATTTGGTGACATTCGCTTTTTCCAGCATCTCGATGGGTTCTACCACGTGCGTCAGGTAAAAACCATCGCAGTGCACCATCACCGGGAGGAGCACCTCCGGGTGCTCGGCGACGCGGAAAGCTATCAACGTGCTGTCCAGCGCTTCCTGACCGTTTTCGCAAATCATCTGTATCCAGCCGGTATCGCGCACCGCCATCATATCGGACTGGTCGCCCCAGACATTCAGCGGCGCGGAGAGAGCGCGGTTGGCGACCGCCATGACGATAGGCAGGCGCATCGCCGAAGCAACGTAGAGTACTTCGTGCATCAGTTCCAGACCCTGCCCGGCGGTCGCGGTAAAAGTCCGGGCACCGGCTGCCGATGACCCCAGACAGGCGCTCATCGCCGAATGCTCGGATTCTACGGGAATATATTCGGCGTCCAGGTCGCCGTCGGCGACCATACGGGCAAGCTCTTCGACGATATGAGTCTGGGGAGTAATTGGATAAGCCGCCACCACATCTACATCCGCCAGTTTGGCGGCTTCGGAAATAGCCATCGAAACTTCAATGCCGATTTTCTTCCCCATTATTCCTCCTCCTCCACCATATAAATGACCCCGGTGGGGCATTCGTGGACGCAGATGCCGCAGCCTTTGCAATGATACAAGTCCGCCTCAAAATGCCCGTCCTTATTGGGGCGGATACATCCCTCGGGACAAAAAACGGCGCAGACGCCGCATTTGATGCAATATTCAAAATGGTAACGGGGCGCCTGGGAGCGCCAGTCCCCGGTACGGTAGGCTACGGCGCTGCCGGGTTCCGTGACTATACAGCCGATTTCAAAATCCTGCCAGGTCATTTCTGCGTCAGTTTTTTTCAAGGTTACTCCTTTATCCGGGTGTGTTCGTAGGCTTTCTGCATGGCGGCAAAGTTTCTATCTGCCAGGCGGCCGAAACGTTCTTCTATGGGACCATAGAGAGACTTGGGTTCAATCACCGGCACGGCTTTAAGAAGCGCCCCCAGCATCGCCGTATTGACAATCAGCACGCCGAGAACTTCCCGCGCAATACTGGTAGCATCGACTAAAGACAGTTTGAAATTGGTGCCGAAGGTTTTTTCGATATCGGGAAAATCTTTTTTGGTATTGATAATGAGCCAGCCTTTATCTTTGAGACCGGCGGTAACTTTGATAACACGAAGCAGGGTAGGGTCGGTGACGACCACGACATCCGGCAGCCGGATTTCGGCACGGATAAGGATGGGTTTTTGCGGGTCAATGCGGTCGAAAGCAACCAGCGGGGCGCCGCGTCTTTCGGGACCGAAGGCGGGGAATGCCTGAGCATACTTGCCTTCTTCAATGGCGGCTTTAGCTAATAATTCCGCCGAGGTTACCGAACCCTGCCCTCCCCGCCCGTGCCATCTGATTTCAGTAAGTCCCGTAATGCTTGCCAAGTACACCTCCCAAGTTATACAACTTCTCTATATTAAAGACAATTCATAGCTTGAGGTAATGGTACCCCTGGGGCGACTCGAACGCCCGCACCCGGCTTCGGAGGCCGGTGCTCTATCCACCTGAGCTACAGGGGCATCAGGCCGAGTCTCGAAGTAAGAAACCCCATATTCGCATCATAAAGCAAGGACTTCGAACAAATCAAGGAAAATCAGGTTACATTTTTGTTAAGGGACGCACCAGTAGCAGGGACTTTTTCCCGGCGTTAATTATTTTCCGGGAGGTACTGCCGAGCACCCATTCGGTAATACCTGATTTACCGTGAGACGAGATGGCAACCAGGTCGACATTTTCGGCTTCGCTGGTTTTCAGTATTTCTGCCGCCGGGTCCCCGGTCTTCAGGATGGTTTGTACCTTGATACCTGTATCGGTGAATAATTGGCTGACCTGCCGCAAATATGTCGCGGCTTCATCTTCAAGCTGTTTTACCTGAGTATCGGTGTAGGCAAAACGGTCGATACCACCGATAGTACGCACCCGTTGCACCGTATCCACAACCCGTAAAATCAGCACCTCGCTCTTGAGCGCCCCGGCTAGAGTCTTCGCCACCTCAATAGCAGCTTCACCGTACTTCGAGCCGTCGAGAGGCAGCAGGATGCGGGCAAATGGATTTTTCGCCACCTTCTCTCCGTTGGTTGCCGCCGCCCGCAGCAGCAATACCGGACGGGTAGCCCTCTCCATAATCTTGGTCGCCGTACTGCCCGCGGACCACGGCATAATTCCGGAACGACCGTGAGATAACATCAAAATCAAGTCTACCGCCTCTTCCTCAGCGAATTTCACTGTATCTTCAGCGGCACGTCCAATAATGGTGGCTTTCTTGATTTTACCTTTGTAACCTGCTTTTACTAACTTCGGCGTATAATCTTCAGCGATTTTCTGCAAATACACGCTGCAAAGCCGCTCGTGCTCTTTATCTTTGAGTTCGCAGACAGTTAACAGGTGTACTTCCGGCTGCAGGGCGCCGGCGATAGGCAAGGCGTACTTCAGAGCGTTTTCCGCCAGTTGCGAACCGTCCAGTGGTATCAATATTTTTTTCAACATTATTTACTCCTAAGCGTAGCGTATTATCAGGTAAGCCCAGCAGAGACCGACCACCAATATCATCGCCGGTACAGCGTACTTACAATACCTGCCCCAGGTGATGCGGTGGCCTTCTTTTTCCGCAATGGCGATGCCGACCACGTTGGCGGAAGCGCCGATAGGCGTAGCGTTACCGCCGATATCCGTGCCCAACGCTAGCGCCCACGCCTGAGCGTGCAGATCGATACCGGAGGTGGCGGAGATGCTCTGGATGACGGGGACCATCGTCGCCGCGAAGGGTATGTTATCCACTAAAGCAGAGGCAACCGCAGAGACCCAGAGGATAATGGTCATTACGATGATGATATTGCCCCCGGCAGTATCACCGATAAATTGCGCCAGCGCCCGGAGGACACCCGTTTCTTCCAGCCCGCCGACGCAGACAAACAAACCGATAAAGAACACCAGCGTTTCCCAGTCCAGTTTCTTGAAAAGATGGGGAACTTTTTTTATTGCGGCAATCATTGTTAATATCGCCGCTATCACCCCGATGAAGGCGACAGAAATGCCGGTCTGCGCGTGCGTCACCAGCAGGACGATGACAAAAGTGAAAATGGCAACGTTAATAAAAAATGCCCGTGGGTTTTCAATGGCTTCGCGCGGCTCCGGAAAATGCTGGTCCCCGGCTTTGAGATTAGCCTGAGATTTAAGTAGTTGCTTGCGAAAAGCAAAATAGAAGAAAACCAATACCGCTATCATCCCTATCCAGGCAATGATACCGGTATTTACCACAAAATCCATAAAAGTGTATCCCAGCGCGGTGCCGATGATGATATTGGGCGGGTCGCCGCTCATGGTGGCGCTGCCGCCCACATTGGCAGCAAAAATCTCGGCGATAATCACCGGCACGGGGTCGAATTTCAGCATCCTGGCAAGCTGGATGGTCACGGTAGCCAGGAACAACAGCACCGTAATGCTATCAATAAACATCGCCAGGAAACCGGAGAGCAGCATAAAGGAAACAAGGATGGGGACGACTTTATAGTGCACCAGTTTGGCAACGAAGAGACAGAGCCAGCGGAAAAAGCCCACGTCTCCCAACCCTTCCACCATCACCATCATCCCGGCGATGAAGATAATCGTCTGCCAGTTAATGCCCTGGGATTCCAGGTGGTCGTGTCCCGGCAGCCAGAATTTACCCTCAAACATCTGCCCCAGATTCAGTACATTGGTAACCGAATCCACATTACGTTCGATGAGCAGAAACACAATGAGGATGGTCAGGGCGCCGCCGATTAAGGCGGGGATGTAGCGTTTAACCTTGCCGGTGGTGATGACGATGAACATAACCACGAAGATAGCCAGCGCAACAATTTGACTCAACATTTTCCGTTTTTTCTTTCCCCAATATTTTTACAAAACCTGTTGTTTATTATATCATAAGCGTCCGCGGCTGAAATCATTGACTTTTTATTGAGAAATGAACAGCAGATAAGAGCCTGTAATATACAACACCACCAAAACCGGGGCGTACCAACTGACGAAACGGAAAGACTTGGTCGCCGTCTTGTATTTTAAAGCCATAAAGACTACCGCATACATGGCAATCAAAAACCCCAACAGCACCATTACGGATTGCGAAATGGAAGCCATTAAGGGACCGGGGCGATGCAGGATATCGACGATAAAAAGGTAGGCGAGGTCCAGGAGGTTCGCCCCGAGGATATCCGCCACCGAAAGGTCCACCGCGCCCATTCTCAAGGCAGCGATGGCAACCGTAACTTCCGGTAAAGACGTGGTAATCGCCAGCAGCAGACTGCCTACGAAACTGCCCCCCCACCCGGTTACTTCCGCAATTTCCTCGCCTACAAACGAGAGCCAGATGCCGGCGCCGATGATTACCAGCGCGGCCAGTAGAAATTTCCATATTGTATCGCGAAGATTTATGTTCGCGTATTGCAGTTCAACGTCAGCGGTTTTGTGCCCTTCACTTTCTCTTTTTGAGAGGCGCCACATTGCCAGCAAATAGAAACCGAAGAGCAAGAAGCTGGGTAAACTTACCCAGCCGAGGTTGAAATGACTGAAATTACTCGAAAGGTAAATCCCCGCGGCGACAATCGCGGTCATTACTACGCCCACGATGATTAAACGGGTATGCCGTACGCTGGCAAAAGTCAACACCGGCTGGGAGCGAAATAATACATCCAGGATAACCAGAATGAAAAGATTGAAAATGCAGGTGCCAACCAGAGTGCCCACTGCCATATCCACATCCTGCACAATCACCACAGAACTGATGGAAGTAACCAATTCCGGCATCGAGGTCACTACCGCCAGCAGCAGGGCGCCTATCCAGATTCTCCCCAGCCGGGTTTTTTCAGCGATAATATCGCCGTACCGGGCAGCTTTAGACCCGGCGAATAAAATTAAAGCGACACAAATGGCGAATTTCAGCCAAACCATAATCTCTCCCGCATAATATAAAGAAAGCGATGCGCCCGACAGACATTTTTTTCATTGTACCTGAACTTTTATCACTTTGAAAACTGCCTACTCCGGGTATTTGTATTCCTGACAATCCTGTTTTAAAATTATGACGCTTTTACCGTTTATTAAAACGTTTTGGGGGAGGCAGCTATGAAAAAAATCGCGAAGAATGTCTACGCTGAAACCGGGTTTCGGGGTTGCAATCCCGGATTCGTGGTCACCCGCGACGGAGTGGTAATGATTGACACCCCGCAAATGCCCACCGACGCCATCAAATGGCGTGAAATCATCGCTAAACACGGCCGCGTGAAATACCTGATTAATACCGAACCTCACGGCGACCACTGGACCGGGAACTATTACTTCAAAGGGACAGTCATCGCTCACGAAGGCACCCGGCAGGCGATACTGGCGGCGGATATTCAGCAAACTAAAGCCCGCTTCCAGCAGAGTTCTCCGGCAGATTATGCCCTGATGAAAAACTACAGGGTCCGCCCCCCTACCATTACTCTCAACCGGGAAATGACCCTCTACGTCGGCGACCATACCTTCAAGTTAATCAACTTCCCCGGGCATACCCCCTACCAGGTGGCGGTTTACATCCCGGAAGAGAAGGTCATCTTCACCTCGGATAACGTGTTTTACAAAGTGCCTCTATGGCTGCAACAGGCGGTGCCTTACGAATGGCTGGAGTCGCTAAAAAAGATGGAGGAACTGGAAGTAAAGGTAGTAGTCCCGGGTCACGGGGAAGTTTGTGACGCCACCTACTTCCCGGAAATGCGCGCCTGCGTGCAGGAATGGATTGACACGGTGCAGAACGCCATCAAGAAAGGGCTGGAACTGGAAGAAGCGATTAATAAAGTGAAGATTCTGGACCGTTACCAGATAGACCCCGAAATGAAAAAAATGCTGTTAAGAAATAATGTAGGACGGCTTTACAAGGTGTTCACACAGTCTTAATTATTGCATTGTCAACGTTATGTAAAGTCTGCGGTCAATGAAATGAGCAGGCTTTACTGCTTTTCGTCCGGGTAGATTTTCTGCATAAAAAGCATAAACGCTTCCAGCCACTGCTTTTTCTCTTCCGCGGACCAGTTATGGTCAAAATCCGGGAATTTACCCAGCAGCTTGTCCAGCAGGGACTGGTCCGCCGGGGGCGGGGGCATTTTGACAGCTTCGGTAGCGGCGGGCTTGATTGCCTTCGGCGCCGGTTTTTTCACCGCACTCCGGGCGTTTCCCCGCGGCGCCGAGGTGCGCACTTTCTGGGTAATAAAATCCGAAAGCCGGATGCCGGAATCCGCCGCCAGCGAGGTAAAAAATTTGATACACTTACGCCGCACATCACCATCCACCCGGTAGCACTCGGTGAACTTTTCTTCCAGTTGCTGGGGGGTCGCGGTTAACAGATTAAATTGAATATCGGCAAAAATGGCGCTATAGGAAGTAGTGCAGATATCGCGGAGTTTGCGCTGGTGTTCCTCACCTTGGGCGCCGACCAGCTGCCGGAGACGGGGAGTGGGCTGATTATTGGCGTCTGCCAGGTTCATAAAACGCAGCGCCGCCATCACCTGGATGCCGGCGGAACCGCTGTACATCGTGTCCAGGAAACTACGGTCGAACCTGCCGGGCATATTCTTCTGCAGGGTCTCAAGCAACCGCCGGAAGCTTAACGGGGAAATGTAGGGCGGGTTGTACTTTCGGGTGCTTTCCAGCGGCATTTTACACCTCAATATATTGTCAATATTATATTCCAATAAAAATTCCATTGCAATAGTTTTTGGAAAAATTTGTTATGGAATTTGCTGAAAAGTTCCATAAAGACGGCATTCAGGCATAAATGTGTCTGATTTTCCTGAAAAGGAATTGTCTGGAATTTTCTGGTAACGGTAAGGACAGTTTTTGAAGTTGGGTTAAATCAAGGCTAGAATTTTAATAAGCTACATATTTAATAAAAGAACAAACGGGGGCAGGGAAATGACTACAGCGATTGAATACGAAAGAATCCGAACCAACATCGGGGACTTTAATCTGACCGCGACCGAGGAAGCTACCCCCTCCTGGGGCCACGGGCACGATTCTCCCGGCGGTTTCCTGGCGGAACTCTACCTGGGACCGCGGATTACCACCAAACACGGGCAAGCCAGCAGCAAGTGGCATATCCATTTCAGAGAGAGATAGAAAACTACATATATTAGAGGAGGAATTAACCACTATGAAGCGAACGCGCGTATCTGCAATCGATGTCGGCACCACGAAAGTCTGCACCATTATGGGTGATATGGACGAGAAGAATAATGTACGGATTCTCGGCGTCGGCATCACTCCGTCCCGGGGGCTGACCAAGGGAATGGTCGTGAACCTTAATGAAGCCCGGGAATCGATCCGCGATTCCGTACGCATTGCCGAAAGGACCGCCGGCTACAAGCTGGAATCGGCATATGTCGGCGTTACCGGACGGCACATCAGCTCGGTGAACAACCGGGGCGCGGTCGCGATTTCCCGCAGCGACCGGGTAGTAAAACCGGAAGATATGAAACGGGTGCTGGAAGTTGCCCGCACCATTGAAGTACCCAGCGACCAGAAAGTGCTGCACGTGATTCCCCGCACCTATTCGGTTGACGGGCAGGAAGGCGTGCGGAACCCGGTCGGTATGCACGGCTTCCGGCTGGACGTGGAAACCCACGTCATTACCGCCGCCGTTACTTCTGTGCAGAATTTGACGAAATGCGTTCGCAGTATCGGTATTGAAATAGACGACCTCATCCTGGAACCGTTAGCCAGCGCCGAAGCGGTACTGGCGCCGGAAGAAAAGATGGACGGCGTGCTTCTAGCCGATATCGGCGGCAGCACCACGGATATTGCTGTTTTCAAAGATAACTCCATCTGCTATACCTCGATACTTCCCGTCGGCGGCTACCAGATAAGCCGCGACATCTCCATTGGACTCGGACTACCCTTCGACGCGGCGGAAGATATGAAAAAGAAATACGGGAATGTTGCCCCGATTGATGTTAATGCCGAACCGGCGGAAGACCGGGCTATCAACTACGGGCAGCAGGCAATTTCCGCCAATGACCTGAACGACGTCATCCGCGCCCGTGTCGATGAATTAGTCAGACTGATTGTAATGGAACTCCCGGACAAGGATTACGCCAATTACATACCGTCCGGATTAGTGCTCACCGGCGGCGGCGCCAATCTGGCAGGCATCGTGGATGACGCCCGTCAAATCACCCGGTTCCCGGTGAGACTGGGCGTGCCGGTGAACCTGCCCGGCGTCTCCGATGCTCTCTATGACCCGGCTTACGCTACCAGCGTCGGCTTAATGCTGTGGCGCTCGCATAACCACAATGCCCAGACGCCGCATGCCAAAGGCGGCATCCGCGGTATGATGTCCCCGGTACTACGCCTGATTCGCCGTTAATGGTAAACGGTTATTCGGAAAAGGAATAGCCGGTTGAAGGAGAGGCAACTATGGCAAGAACAACTTTTGTGACGACCGGAGCCAAGATAAAAGTAATTGGTTTGGGCGGGGCGGGATGTAACGCCGTGACCCGGATGGTGCGCGAGCAAATCCGCGGCGTTGAGTTTATTGCCATGAATACGGACGCGCAGCAGTTGGCGTTAACCGAAGCCACCGTGAGACTGCAGCTCGGTGAGAAAATCACCCGGGGAATGGGCGCCGGGGGCGACCCCGCCGCCGGGCAAAAAGCTGCCGAGGAAAGCCGCGATCTCATTAAAGAAACGGTACTCGGGGCGGATATGGTATTCATCACCGCCGGCATGGGCGGCGGCACCGGTACCGGCTCCGCACCCGTCGTGGCGGAGATTGCCAAAGCCGCCGGGGCATTGACCATTGCCATCGTCACCCGTCCGTTCTCCTTCGAAGGTAAATTCCGCAACAAGAATGCCGAAGCCGGTATCGATAATTTACAGGATAAGGTAGACACGCTGGTCACTATTCCCAACGATCGGCTGCTGCAGTTGGTTGACCAAAGAATGAATGTCGACGCGGCTTTCCGCAAAGCCGATGAAGTGCTTCACCAGGGTGTCCAGGCAATTGCCGAAGTCATTACCGTGCCGGGTTTAATCAACCTGGACTTTGCCGATATCCGTACGATAATGAGGGACGCGGGGCCGGCATGGATGTCCATCGGTAAAGGCAGCGGGCCCAACCGCGCCGTGGACGCCGCCAAGCAGGCGCTAGCCTCTCCCCTGCTGGATGTTTCGATGGAAGGCGCCAAAGGCGTTTTGTTCAACATCACCGGCGGCGCCAGCCTGTCGCTCTTTGAAGTGAACGCGGCCGCAGAGGTAATCAAACAAGCGGTAGACCCGAACGCCAACGTCATTTTCGGCGTATCGCTGGATAGCAATATGAACGCCGACGTCCGGCTTACGTTGATTGCCACCGGTTTTATGGACGCCCGCGGCGTCAACAGCGCCGCCCGCGAACGTGAAATCACCAAGGTTTTGAAGACACTGAAGACTGAAGAACAACTAGATACTCCATCGTTCCTGCGGCAGCGCGAAGTCGCTGCCATCAGGCGCCCGCCGGTAATAACCGGGAGAAGCTAATAAAAAACACCCGGCGCGTGATTAAGCAAACGCGCTGATTGAGGAGATAAAATGCCGCACATCACCGCTCCTGAAAGGGAGACGACCTCTCAATATATCAAAGAATTTGCCGATAATCCCTATTGCCTGGAACTGATTCAGTTCTTCGGCTGGCACCCGGGCGCCCGGTACAGCCTGCTTGCCATCCTGCATGCCTTATCCGTCAACGGCGAAAAGCTGGGCATCGAACAAGCCCTGCAGCGGCTGGTTGACAAAGGGATTGTCAGGACTTATATTGAAAATAACACCCCGCTCTATTATCTGACGGACGCCGAACCGCTGCAGAAAGCGGCGCTGGAGATGACCGGGATGGACTGGCACCGGTGGCAGGGAATGTTGCGTCAGACCGGCATTATCCGTCATAATTAAGTCATCGGGCGGGGAACCGCAAACCAATCGAAACGGGAGATTATATGGGCAGGAAACAGGAAAAAGCGCAACAGCGCAAGACTTATAAAGATATGTACAAAACCGTGAAGCATGGGCACGGCGGGCGCTCCATCCGCAAGAAGGACGAGGCCGCGCTGGGCAAATAGCTTCCCGGCTGAAATCAGAAACAAAGACGACCGAAAGAGCGAGGCTCTTACGGTCGTCTTTTATTGTTGCCAGCGGCTCTTGAGCTGTCCGCACCCGGCGGCGATATCCACCCCTTTGCTCTGCCGCACGGTGCAGGCAATCCCGGCGTCGGTTAAGGTATCCTGAAACGACTTTATCGAGACCGGGGTCGATGGTAGAAAATCTTTCTCCCCTACCGGATTGGCGGGTATCAGGTTGACGTGGCAGTTCATACCCTGGAGCAGTTTCGCCAGTTGCCGCGCCTGCGACGGCGTATCGTTTACTCCTTTGAGCATCAGATACTCAAAACTGACCCGTCTGCCGCTACGCAAAACGTATTCACGAACCGCCGGCAGCAGCTTCTCCAGCGGATACTTGCGGTTCACGGGCACCAGTTTATCGCGGGTGGCATTATCCGGGGCGTGCAGTGAAATTGCCAGACCTACCTGCAGTTTTTCCTGCGCCAGCCGCAGGATTTCCGGCGCCAGTCCTGAAGTAGAAATGGTAATATTACGGGCACCGATTCCCAGCCCGTCCGGCGCGTTGATAATTTCGATTGCCTGCCAGACCGTATCATAATTCAGGAAAGGCTCCCCCATCCCCATAAACACCAGGTTGGTCACACGCGCGGCGCCCTCTCCCCTACTCCGCGGATGGTCCTGCAGGTAACGCTGCCACCAGATTACCTGCCCCACCATCTCTCCGGCGGTCAGGTTGCGCTCGTAACCCTGCTGACCGGTGGCGCAAAAAGCGCACCCGATGGGACAACCCACCTGGGTGGACAGACAAACCGTGGTCCGCGGACTGCCGGCGTCCGGGGAATAAAGCATTAATGCCGACTCGATGGTCTTACCATCCGGCAGCCGGAAAAGCGTCTTCACCGTACCGTCGCGCGATACTGCCGTCTGCGCCGCCGCCAGTGGTAACACTGCTGCCTGTCCCGCCAGCTTGTCGCGAAAAGACCGGGGGATATTGGACATTTCCTCAAATGTAAGGGCGTATTTTTTGTGAACCCAACCGTAAACCTGTTGCGCCCGGTAACCGGGTTCGCTGAGGGCGGTCACAATATGAGTCAGTTCCGCCAACTTTAAACCCGCGATGTTCACTGTCATAATAAGCTCTCCGCGTTTATTATACCCGATTCCGTTAAATAAAAAGCCCCACGTCGTAAACAACGCAGGGCTTTTTTACTCCCGCAAAGATTATTTATTCCAAATAATCAATTTCGCCGAAGAGCAGGTCGTTTTCACCGCGGGTAATCATTGCCCCGGTATATTCCTTTACTTTCAGTTTGCTCAACCCGGCCATAATGTGGGACGACAGGGGCGCTTCTTCCCATTTGGGGGTATGGAATTTATGGGTGCCCTGCGCCGTCCAGGCTTCTTTGACGTTGGACTGGCTATGGAGAGAGGTGGGGAAGCTCAGGTCGGCTTTTTTCTGGTTGGCATGGGAGATGTATTTCCAGCAGAACCAGTTGCCGGCTTTGGAGTTGGTGTTGAACACTTTTAAACCTTCGGCGGGTACCGGCTTCAGGTCGGTAATGATACCTTCCACCAGCATCGAGCCTTTTTCCGAGCAGACGAACCGGCGCCCGTTGCCTTTGGTAATCTGCACGTCCGGGATATCTCCCCAAATTTTCGGCGCGCCCAGGTGGTCGCGGCCGAACATAATAGGATAGAAATCATTCTCCCAGAGGACGGCGGAAAAAGCCCCGGTGCGGGTCTCTTTCTTACCATTCCAAACCGCGCTCAAATTAACGCCGACGATATTGTAGCCGAAGCCAGCCATAAAGCTGACATCGCGGCAGTACTGCGCCCAGACACTGACGGTAGGCACATCGGTCGGCTCGAAGCCGGGCGCTAATAACGCCGCCAGAGCATCTTTATCCGTGGTGTAATTGATGTACATTGCCGTCAGGTCGCCGTAGTGGAGCACCGGCTCGACCGGCCAGGCGCCGAAGTGGGCAGGTTGAAAGTAGGGTTTTGCTTTGAATTTGTATGCCATTACAGTTTTCCTTTTACCTCGCAACTCAATATTTTACCGCTCGCCGTATGGAGGGTAATCTAACTTAATGATACAAAAATACCAGTAAATACACAAAAAAGCTCGCTCGCCTAAAGCAGCGTGCCGCCATCAATAACCATCGTGTGTCCGGTCATAAAGCTGGAGGCATCGGACGCCAGATACACGGCCGCATCGGCGATTTCATAGGGCTGGCCGAGGTGTCTTACCGGCAGCCGGTTGCCAACCGTTTCATGGGCTTTGTTAATCTGCTCTTCGGTCATACCGACAAAGTGAGAATCGTAGAGCTTGGTAATCACCGGGCCGGGGGCAATGGCGTTGACCCGGATGTGGTACTGCCCCCACTCTATTGCCATACTCTTGGTCGCCATAATGACGCCGGCTTTACTCACCGAATAGGCAATCACCGGCACCTCCGCCTTGATACCGCTGACGGAAGCGATGTTGATAATACTCCCGCCTCCCTGTTCTTTCATTATCTTCGCCACGCCCTGACTGAGGAAAAACAGACCCTTGATGTTTAGATTCATCACCGCGTCCCAGGCTCGCTCCGTATACTCGAGCGCGGGCATCGCCTGGCTGGTGCCGGCGTTGTTCACCAGGATATCTATCCGTCCGAATTCCGCCATTACCTTGGCAATGCAGGTTTGTATCTGGTCCAGCCTCCCCACGTGCGTCTCGATAGCGAGGGCTTTGCGTCCCAGCTTGCGCACCTCTCCGGCAACTCTTTCCAATTCCGGCAGCTTGCGGCTGGTGACCGCGACATCAGCCCCGGCTTTGGCGAATTCGATGGCAATCGCTTCCCCGATACCCCGGCTGCCACCGGTTACGAGGGCAACTTTACCTTCTAGTGAAAATCTGGGTAAACTCATTTCTTTATCCTCCCCCTATTCATTCTTTATTATAAAGTCCTCATCAAGTTGTGCGAACTAAATGGGTTATACTGGCATTTTGCGCACAGTTATTTTTTATGTTACCACAAACAGAATTTAAATAACCAATGTTCAATGATAGACAGACCCAAAAGATGGTAAAATGTGTTAATCATAAAAACGAGGCATTATATGCGTCATTATGTAAAATTAGTATTCCTCGCCTTTTCCCTGCTGTTAACGATAATCAACGCCGGCTGCGGGATTTTTAACGCGCTCGAGGCGCCATCCGTGCATAATTTAAACGTGTCGGAAGCAAACGACATGATTAATGATAATCTGGAAAACCAGAACTTTGTTATCCTTGACGTCCGGACACCGGGAGAATACGCCGCAGGACATATCGCCAATGCGGTGAATGTGGATGTGGAAGCCGCGGATTTTACCGTGAAAATCACTGCCTACGATAAAGATAAAACTTATCTGGTTTACTGCCGCAGCGGCCGCCGCAGCCTGACGGCCGCCGGTATCATGATAAAACAAGGCTTTCGTGATGTTTACAATATGCTTGCCGGCATCACGGAATGGCAAGCCGCCGGGTACCCGGTGGTGAAATAACCAAGAAAGTAAAGGTATGAAACAAAACCCGACACCCGCCCAGAACAGCCGCAAAGCCATCCTGTTCATCACCATACTGGCATCGTTTCTCATCCCCTTTATGACCTCATCGTTGAATATCGCCCTGCCGGATATCGGGAGCGAGTTCAATCTGGATGTGATTACGCTGAGCTGGGTCACCTCGGCTTTTATTCTTGGGTCGGCGTCTTTGTTAGTTCCCTTCGGCAGGCTGGCGGATATCTACGGGCGGCGGCGGATTTTCCTCATCGGGAACATTATTTTCACTCTCGGGGCAGGACTGGCAATAGTCGCCAGCTCCGGCGCGATACTGCTGGGAGCGCGGGTCATCCAGGGCATCGGCGGCGCTGCCATTTTCTCCAATTCCATTGCCATTCTTACCTCGGCTTTCCCCGCCAGGGAACGCGGCAAGGTGCTGGGTATCAACACCGCCACGGTTTATCTGGGACTGTCTCTGGGCCCGGTACTGGGGGGCTTGATGACCGAATTCCTCGGCTGGCGCAGTATCTTCATCCTGTGTACCGCCACCAGCGTGCTCGTGATTCTATTTATTCTAGGGACGCTGAAAAAGGAATTCGAAACCAACCGGGAGCGGTTCGATTTCCCCGGGACCGTGCTCTACAGTCTGGCTCTGATATTGCTGATGTACGGGCTTTCGGAGTTGCCGGAACTGCCGGGATTTTTGATATTGGGCGCCGCGCTCGTTACCGGCGGCATCTTCTTCTGGTGGGAACTGCGGACAACATCGCCGCTGATCAACCTGAAAATTTTCCGCAAGAACCGCGGCTTTGCTTTCTCCAATCTGGCAGCGCTGGTAAATTACAGCGGCACATGGGCGGGCGCTTTCTTGCTGAGCCTCTATTTGCAGAATATCAAGGATTTCTCGGCGGAAAAAGCCGGCTTAATCTTGGTGGCAAGCCCGGCGGTGCAGGCAGTGCTCTCGCCGATTTTCGGGAAGCTTTCCGACCGGGTGGAACCGCGGGTTTTAGCCTCCGCTGGTATGGCTATCACCGCCATCGGCATCGGGATGCTTGCTTTCCTCTCGACAACAACGTCGCTGTTCTACATACTCGTAGCGCAGGGATTACTCGGTTTCGGCTTCGCGCTGTTTTCTTCGCCCAACACCAACGCCATTATGAGCTCGGTGGAACCGAAATTATACGGGTTCGCCTCCGCCACGCTGGCGACGATGCGGCAACTGGGGATGACACTCTCAATGGGTGTTGTGATGGTGGTGTTTGCGCTGGTCATCGGCAAGGTCAAAATCGCCCCGGAGAACTATGGGGCATTCCTTAACAGCACGCACATCATCTTCGCCATCGCTGCCGGGAGCTGCGCCAGCGCCATCTTCGCCTCGCTGGCACGGGGTAATATCCACCAGCGTGACGCAAAGAAATAAAAGTTAAGTACTACTTGCATTTGGTTGAAACTAAAGATACGGAGACATATTTTCACAGCGACCCTCACCCTGCCCTCTCCCCTAGAACTTCTGCCCAGTCCCGACCAGATTACAGCTTAACATCGTCAACCAAAAGCAAGGAGAACCGAAAGTTAAGAGTAGATGTCCTCACGAGGGTCGATGCCGGCAATGACCCGCGCCATCTTTTGCCTGGCAGCCAGATCGGTTTCCCGCTCAATCATAATTTTCTGCGCCTGCGGCGAACCGGCGCCGTGCATCGATTCCGTCCGGTAGCTGGGCGCCACCAGCCCGCTGGTCATCGCGTGTATCAGAGTCAGCATCCGGAAGCGGTCTTCGGTGGATACCTCCGGCACGCCTTTAAGGTATTTCTCGATGTACTTGCCGATAACCGGGTGCCGCAGGTCTTTTTCCGAAGGCGTGGTGACCAGCAAGCCCCCGGCGATATCCTCCGCCAGCCGGCATAACTCGTAGGGGAAGCGGGTCACGTTCAGCTTGCAGACATTTGCCAGCAGCACATCCGGTTGATAGTTCCCGGACAATGTCTTTTTACCTTCATAGGAGCACGCCAGCCCGCAGCTATGGATAGTCTCCGCGAGGTGTACCATTTCACTGATTTTATCGCGGATGTGGGAGGCTTTGCGCACGCCGTTGTATTCGGCAATCGCCGCCGCCGCGCCGATAAGCACATCCCCGATGCCGGCTTTGCAGCCGCCGTAGCTCTGCCGGTGATAGGCGGCAAACCTTTCCACCAGCATCGCCGCGAAATCGTACTCGCCGCACATGAATACCCTTTCCCACGGGATGAAAACATTGTCCAGCACCACCAGGCATTCCTGCCCGCCGTAAACGGCATTGCCCACGTCGATATCACCGTCTTCCAGCTTGCGCGTATCACAGGACTGGCGTCCGTAAATCAACGTGACCCCGGGGGCATCGGTCGGAATGGCGCAACTGACCGCGTAGTCTTTGTCCTCAGGACGCAACCGCAGCGTGGGCATGAGGAGCATATAATGTGAATTTGCCACTCCGGTCTGGTGGGCTTTCGCCCCGCGGATGACAATCCCGTCTTTCTTCCTTTCAACGATGTGGACGAACATATCCGGGTCCGCCTGCTCGCCGGGCGCCAGCCCCCGGTTGCCTTTGACATCGGTCATCGCCCCGGAGACGCAAAGGTCTTCCGCCTGCACGATTTTTAACCAGCTTAGAAAGCGCTGGTGATAGTCCGTGCCATATTTTTTGTCAATCTCAAAAGTGGTGCTGTAAGCGGCGTTGATGCCGTCCATCCCCACGCAGCGCTGGAAACAGCAGGCGGTGCGCTGCCCGATAACACGCTGCAGTTTCACCTTTTCCACCAGGTCCGACTGCTGGAGAAAAACGGCGTTAAATTTGTTGATGGGATTTTTTGAAGCAGGTGAGGCAACGGTTGCCAGCGCCCGGGTAGAGGGTTCGTGGGCGACTTTGTAGGTCATCGCCACCGCATTAATCGACGGGCGGATGATGGGGTGGTCCACCCAGTTATCCACTTTTTCACCAAGCAGGTAAAGATTTAGATTTAGTTTACGCAGACTATCAATATACTCTCTGGCAGTTTTCAACATACCGCACCCCTTTTCCGAACCGTTGACCGCTTATTTTAAAACCGACCGGGCAATGACCATATGCTGCACTTCGGAGGTGCCCTCGTAAATCGTAGTCAATTTCGCATCGCGGAAATGTCGCTGCATCGGTGAGTCCATCATATAGCCGATACCACCGAAAATCTGGATGCCGTCGATCGCGGACCGCATCGCCAGTTCGGTGGCAGAAAGTTTCGCCATCGCCGCCTGGGTAGTAAAAGGCAACCCGTTATCGCAAAGGTAAGCGGCTTGATAGGTCAGCAAACGGGCGGCTTCGAGGTTCATTGCCATTTCCGCCAGTTTCCAGGCAATGGCTTGATTCTGCCCGATGGGACCGCCGAATTGGACGCGCTGTGAGGCATAAAGAGAGGCTGATTCAAGCACCGCCCGAGTGATACCAAGGGCTTGCGCCACGATGCCGATTCTGCCGCGGTCCAATGTCGATAAACAAACCTTCATCCCCTGCCCTTCTTCCCCCAGCCGGTTGGCGACCGGCACCCGGCAGTTTTCAAAATAAAGTTCCGCCTGGCTGGATGCCCGCATCCCCACCTTGTCGTACTTTTTACCTTTGATAAAACCCTTCATCCCCTCTTCCACGATAAAAGCCGTCATCCCCTTTTTCCCCAGCGCCGGGATGTTGGCAAAAACTATCGTGGTGCCGGCGACATCGCCGCTGGTAATGAAAACCTTGGAGCCGTTAAGGATATAGTCATTGCCCTCGCGGACGGCGGTGGTCTTGATGCGGGACACATCGCTGCCGGCGTCCGCTTCCGTAATGGCAAAAGCCCCCAGGATTGCCCCTTTGATGAGGCGAGGTAAAAAGCGCCGTTTCTGTTCTTCGGTGCCGAAAATATAAATCGGCTCGGTGGCTAACAATAAATGCGCGCTGAGAATGCCCCCGGTGGAAGCGCAGGCGCGCGATAATTCCTCGATGGCAATGACGGTAGATATTTTATCGCCGCCGCTCCCGCCGTAGTCCGGGGAAATATCCAGACCCGCCAGCCCTATGGCGCACATTTTCTTCACATTTTCCACCGGGAATTCCTGTTTGCGGTCGAATTCATCCGCCAGGAGCAGGAATTCTTTGGTCGCCAGCTCCCGGACGGCGGCCTGCAGCATTTTTTGTTTTTCATTCAGTGAGAAATCCATTCACGGCTCCTTTACGGTTATTAGTAACAAGATATCATAGAGTCAAGAAACATTGCAAGGTAAAAGCTAAAAGCAATCAGCTTTCAGTTCTCAGAATATATGCGCCTTGTTAGGATAGCGATAAAACCATGTCATTACAAATGCAGGTTCTCCTTGCTTTTGGTTGACGTTGGTAATCTGTAATCTGGTCGGGACTGGGTAGAAGTTCCAGAAGATGGAGGGCGAATGCCCTCCATCTTGTATATCTCCCTCTCCCTTTATGGGAGAGGGCAGGGTGAGGGTCGTTGTGATGACATCTCTCCATGCCTTTAGTTTCAAACAAATGCAAGTAGTGCTCAAATGCGCTACTTTTTCTTAATTCCGTTAAGTATGCTACAATCATTAGCAAAATTGCCGCTCGAACCCGCCGGGATTGCCACCGGCACGGTACCGGTACAAATAATGGAGGAAAGAAAAATGACTCTAGTCCGCTGTATGACACACAAACCAGCAGATACCAGCAAGTACGTGAAAATGACCGAGGTAATGAATCCGCCCAACGAAGCCATCGCCTGCGGCGTCGAGGGATGCCTGAACCGGGGCAGAGTCTGGCTGACGGCGGAAGAAGCCGCGGCTTACGAAAAAGGGCAACGGTATTTCCCTCTTTTCGGTAGTGGGAAACCCGGCAACGCCGCCGAAGTCATCGCCAGAATCGGAGTAATCGCGCTCGGATGATTAACCTGGACTTCACATCAAAATGAAAAAGGAGTAAACATGGAACTCTACGAGGCAATGGACAAAAGAAGGACCATTCGCGGTTTTATGAAAGCGCCCGGCGACGAGGCTCTGCGCAAAATCATTATGGCAGGCACGAAGTGTATGAACGCCGGCAACCGGCAGCCGTGGGAATTCATCATCATCGATGACCCGGAACTGGTGGATAAAGTATCCGAGGAAAAATTTAAATTGAACGCCGTCGGAGGAGAAGCTTTAGCCAGACCGCAAAAAACCCTCTACCAGAAAGCCCGGGCGGTAGCGCTCTGTTATAAAGACGGGCCCGGGCACCTGTGGACGATGTGGGCATGCGCCCAGAATATGGCGCTGGCGGCGACCGCCGAAGGTTTAGGGGTAGTGCCTTCGACCTTTTGGGACGAAGGATTGAAGAAAGCGGAAAAACTGCTGGGCTTGCCTCCCGACTACCATATCGCGGTAGTGCTGGTAATTGGCGTGCAAAAAGGGTATCCCCGGGTAGAAACTCCCCAGATCAAAAGACGCCCTGAATACAGCTGGCTGCACCGGAACAAGTTCGGCACCCCGGCTTAAGCAAACCAATCGCCCGGCAGCCGTGAACTTTAATATTATGTAAAGTTTGCTGATTTGACAATAACATCAAATTAGCCTCAGAATGAGTAGTTGGAGAGGTGACCGAGAGGCCGATGGTGCCGCTCTCGAAAAGCGGTTCACGGTTTTCCGTGACGTGGGTTCGAATCCCACCCTCTCCGTTTATCCCGAGCGAAGTCGAGGGATTCTCCGCTAAGAATAAACGAATAGTTTTCTATTAAAAATGTCCGAACAGGCGTGGTTTTTCTATATGGTACGGTGTAACGATGGCTCGTTATACTCCGGCATAACCAATGATGTTGACGCCCGTATTAGAGCACACAATAACGGCACTGGTGCAAAATATACCTGCGGTAAAAGACCCGTAATACTTGTTTATCAGGAAAAATATGATAACGTTTCTAAAGCTAGGAAACGAGAAACGCAGATAAAAAATTGGTCGAAAATAAAAAAGGAGCGTTTGATAAAAGGTATTTATACCCAACTAGAAGGGGATGATTGTTAATCAACATTTGGAGACGTGGGTTTACCTCGACTTCGCTCGGTACAAGTCCCTCGACTTCGCTCGGTACAAGCGAATCCCACCTTCTCCGTTTACCCTGAGCAAAGTCGAAGGGCTTACCTTGAACACAGTGTAACGTACATCTTCTAAAAAGGAAGTTCATGACGTGGATTTTCCTCAGTTTCACCCGGAACAACTTCTTCCATTCTCTCCTATTTTTAACTGAGGAACTAATAAAGATGCTAGAACGCGAGTGGTTTTTCTATATTATCCGATGCCGGGACAACTCTCTTTACGCCGGGATTACCACCAATATCGAGGCGCGGCTGAAAGCCCACAACCTCGGCACGGGCGCCAAATACACCGCCGGGCGCCGGCCGTTATCCCTGGCGTACCTCGAAACCTGCGCCGACGAATCTCAAGCCCGGAAACGCGAGGCTCAGGTAAAACGCTGGGCAAAAGCGCAAAAAGAACGCTTGGTTGCCGCCAGAGCCTGACCTCTCTTTACAAACTTCACCCCGACAGCTTAAACTAAACAATAGTATTGATGAAACGGAGAGATGCTGGAGTGGCCTAACAGGCACGTCTGGAAAGCGTGTGTATCCGCAAGGGTACCGTGGGTTCGAATCCCACTCTCTCCGCCATTTCAGAAAAGCCGCGCCGGGAGTTCCCGGCTGAAAGATGAAAAACACCAATCGCGCCCTGCAAAAATTCAAAGCCTTTTATAAAGACTATTTCCCCGGATTAGTGCCGCTCTTCGTTTTGGCGCATTTTATGCACCACATCCCCGGGTTCATCGTCCAACCGCTGATGCCCTCCATCCGCGATAGCCTGAACCTTGACTACTTCCATGTCAGCTGGCTCACAGGTGTCTACAGCCTGGCATACGGCATCAGCAACCTGCCCGCCGGGTGGCTGGGAGGACGCATTGCCCCGCGCATTCTCATCACGCTCGGCGTCGCCGGGGTGGCGGCATGCGGACTGCTGGTGGGATTGGCGCCCAACTTCTGGATAATGCTGGCGGCGATGCTTTTAATGGGACTACTCGGCGGCGGCTACCACCCCATGGCATCACCGATGCTGGCAGATACCATCACCGAGAAGCAGCGCGGGCGCGCTCTGGGCGTACACCAGATTGGAGGCACGCTCGCCAATATCTTCGTGCCGCTGGTCGCGGCCGGGGTCGCCGGCTTTCTCGCCTGGCGAGGGCTGTTCCTGCTGCTCTGTATCCCCACCATTGTTTATGGTTTGTATCTTTATTGGACGTTAAAGAAAAAAGGCGTCGGTAACACCCCGCAGCCGTCTAATGCCACCGGGTTCGTCGTTCGCCTCAACCCCCGCGGGTACTTCCGCCGCCTGCTGGCGTTCGTTGCGCTGGGGACTTCCGTCCAGATTTTCGTTTTCTCCACCTTGTCTTTCATCGCCCTGTTCGTTGTCGACCAGTTCGGCGGGGAGCCCTGGCTGGGAATGGCGTTGCTTTCCGTGGGGCATATTGCCGGGCTGCTGGCGGGGCCCATCGGCGGAACGATTTCCGACCGCATCGGCAAGGTCCCGGTGATGCTGGTGGTGAGCCTGGCAGCCGGTCCGCTGATTTATCTTCTAAGCCTGGTGAACTACTGGTGGTTGCTGCCATTCATCCTGCTATCGTTAGGCTCCTGCATGTACGTCGCCATGCCTGTCTCCGAAGCCTACGTAATTTCCACGGTCTCCCACCGCAACCGCTCCACCGTGCTGGGAATCTATTATTTTGCCAGCCGCGGTGGACCCGGAATCCTGGTCCCAGTCATCGGCAAACTCATCGACCAGTTCGGTTTTAATACCGCTTTTACCTCTATTGGCGCCGTCTTATTCGTGATTGCCATCATCTGTACCCTGCTGCTCTGGGGCACCAAAGACTAAACAGCCATACCGACAAGGTTCGCTTTGTCCCCGTGTTTATCCTGTGCTATCATATCTTTTATTGTGGAAATGACCGACACCGAATTGAAATACTGGGTGGGGTTCAGTTTTATCCCCTCCATCGGCAGGGTGCGCTTTAACCAACTGGAAACGCATTTCGGCAAGCTGGAAGATGCCTGGCAGGCGAACGCCGGCGACCTGAAAAAAGCGCGTCTCGACGATTCGGTGGTGAAAGCCATTCTGCAATGGCGCCCGAAAATCGACCTCGATGCCGAGATGGAAAAAGTCAGCCGGCACGAGCTGAAGGTTTACACCTGGCACGATGACGCCTATCCGGCACGGCTGAAAGAAATCTACGATTATCCGCCGCTGCTCTACGTTAAGGGAGAAATCACCGCCGCGGACGAGTGGAGCCTGGCGGTGGTCGGCACCCGGCGGGTGACGATTTACGGACGGCAGGTTACGGAAGAGATTGTTACCGACCTAGCGCGGCACAAAATCACCGTGGTCAGCGGGCTGGCGCGCGGCGTCGATTCCATTGCTCACCAGGCGGCGCTGGACGCCGGTGGCAGGACGCTGGCGGTACTTGCCTGCGGGCTGGATATTATTTATCCGGCGGAAAACGTGTTAATGGCAAAACGCATCGTGGAAAACGGGGCGCTCATCAGCGAATACCCGCTGGGGATAAAACCGCGTCCGGACCACTTCCCGCGGCGCAACCGTATTTTAAGCGGGCTAACGCTGGGGACACTGGTCACGGAGGCGGGCGAAGGCAGCGGCGCGCTCATCACCTCGGATATGGCGCTGGAGCAGAACCGCGAGGTGCTGGCGGTGCCCGGCAGCATTCTTTCCCCTGCCAGCTACGGCACTAATAAGCTTATCAAGCAGGGTGCCAAGCTGGTACAGAACTGCCAGGATATTCTGGAGGAGCTTAACCTCAGCGCCGTCGCCCAGCAAATGGAATTCAAAGAAATGCTCCCGGCCTCCGACACCGAAAAAACTCTGCTGGAGAAATTATCGACGGAGCCGGTGCATATCGACGAAATCTGCGCCACCTGCGGCTTGCCAGTAGCAACCGTTAGCAGTACACTGGCAATGATGGAGCTAAAAGGAATGGTACGCTCCGCGGGTAATATGTCTTATGTGCTGGCGAGAGAAGCCAGAGCATTATATGGAGTAAAAGTTGAGTAACATTAAAAAAGAACTGGTTATCGTAGAATCCCCCGCCAAAGCCAGAACCCTCAGTAAAATACTGGGGAGCAAATATAATCTGAAGGCATCGATGGGGCACATCCGCGACCTGCCGAAAAGCAAATTGGGTGTGAATATCGAGAACAATTTTACGCCCGATTACGTCGTGCCGCGGACCAAGAGCAGTACCGTTAAAGAGTTGAAGGAAGCCGCTAAAGACGCCAAATCCATTTACCTGGCAACCGACCCTGACCGGGAGGGTGAAGCGATTGCCTGGCACCTGGCGGAAGTAATCAACACCGAAAAAATCCCCATCCGGCGGGTAGTTTTCCACGAAATCACCGACGAGGCAGTGCAGCACGCTTTTAAAACCCCGCGCAGCATCGATATGCACCTGGTAGACGCCCAGCAGGCGCGCCGGGTGCTGGACAGGCTGGTGGGGTATAAACTCAGCCCCCTGCTGTGGCAGAAGGTGCGCCGGGGACTTTCCGCCGGCCGGGTACAATCGGTGGCTTTGCGCATCATCGTGGAACGCGAGCGCGAAATCAGCGGCTTTACCCCGGTAGAATACTGGGTTATCGAAGCTGAACTGCAGAAAGGCGTCATCAAGCCGGTATTCCGCGCCAAGCTTATCGGCAAAGCCGACGGCGCCGACCTGAATATTAATAACCAGGAAAACGCGGGAATTATCCGCGGCCGGCTGGAAACCGCCGCTTATGCCGTGGACAAGGTAAAAACCAAGAAAGTAATGCGGCAGCCGGCGCCCCCGTTCATCACCAGCACCCTGCAGCAGGAAGCCTGGTACAAACTCCGGTTTTCCGCCGAGCAGACGATGGCCATCGCCCAGCAGCTTTACGAAGGCTTGCCTTTAGGCGGGGGCGATAGCGTCGGTCTAATCACTTATATGCGTACCGACTCCACACACGTCGCCCGCACGGCGGTACAGGAAACGCGGGATTTCATCAAGGAAAAATTCGGGGAAGATCACCTGCCGCCGCATGCCCGCGCTTTTACTAAAACGGTGAAGGGCGCCCAGGAAGCCCACGAAGCCATCCGTCCTACCCGGATTCACCGGCTGCCGGAAGAAATCAAGGCGCATCTTAATATTAACCAGTTCAAGCTCTACCAGCTCATCTGGAACCGCATGGTCGCCAGCCAGATGGCGGCGGCGGTTTACGATAACGCCTCTATCGATATTATCGCCAAACCTGCCGGAGTAAAAGAGCACTACCTCCTGCGCGCCGGTTCCTCGGTGCTGAAATTCCCCGGCTTCACCACGATTTACACCCGGGATGAGGGGAAAGCCGATGAAGACGATGCTACCGGCACCCTGCCGCCGCTGGAAAAAGGCGATAAATTGAATTTGTTGCAGGTTTTTTCCGAACAGCGTTTTACCCAACCGCCGCCGCGGTTCACGGAAGCCAGTCTCATCAGGGCGCTGGAAGAAAAAGGCATCGGACGCCCCAGCACCTACGCCCCGATTCTCTCCAATATCCAGTACCGCGAGTACGTCACTAAAGCCGGGGGTATTCTCAAACCGACCGAACTCGGCTTCACCGTCATCGACCTGCTGACGAAAAATTTCCCGGTGGTTTTTGACATCGAATTCACCGCCCGGATGGAAGACGAACTGGATGAAATTGCCGAACAGAAAAAAGAGTGGGGCGTCGTTCTCAAAGAGTTTTACACGCCGTTCGAGAAGACGCTGACCAACGCCAAGGATATCATCGAACGGGTTAAAATGCCGGATGAAATCACTACTGAAATCTGTGAGAAGTGCGGGAAGCCGATGGCGATTAAGGTCGGACGCTTTGGCAAATTCCTCGCCTGCACCGGGTACCCGGACTGTAAAAACACCCGCAAGTATCAGATTAAGACCGGAGTCGCCTGCCCGGAATGCGGTCACGAACTGGTGAAACGCAACAGCAAAAAGAACAAGGTGTTTTACGGCTGCAGTAATTATCCCAACTGTAAATTCGCGCTTAACGCCCGGCCGCTGCCCCAGAAATGCCCCGAGTGTCAGAGCCTGCTGGTAGAGTATAAGGAGAACCAGGCGCGCTGCACCAGATGCAAGTTCCGGGGACCCGTCTCCGAAGGCGCAACCGTCCTTAACGTAAAATAATATGCAAACGATTGTCGATAAGTACTTCGCGTATCTGCAGGCGGGTAGAAATGCCTCGCCTCACACCGTGCGCACCTACCGTGCCGCGCTGCTGGGGAATGCCCTGCGGGGGCGCGAGAAAGGATTCTTCCAGTACCTGCTGATGAAAAAAATTGCCGCCCTGAGCGATGTGAACAAGCAGACCCTGCGCGATTATATGGCATGGCTGATGCAGATTGGGGTTGCTAAAACCAGCATCGCCAATAAAATCTCCGCCATCCGCTCTTTCTACCGTTTTCTCCAGCGTGAAGAGATTATTCGTGAAAATCCGCTGGAAAGGGTAACTTCACCCAAGCTCGACCACCGCCTGCCGAAATTCTTGACCACGGAGGAAATAACCCGGCTGCTCAACGCACCCGATATTTCCAAACCGGTAGGTAAACGCGACCGCGCCCTGTTGGAGTTGCTCTACGCCTCCGGGCTCCGGGTGAGCGAGATTACCGGGCTTAACCTTACCGGGGTGGATGTTGATAACCGGGAAATCCGCGTTGTCGGCAAAGGTCAAAAAGAACGTATCGTTTTAATGGGGCAGCCGGCAGCCGACGCCCTGCTGGATTATCTGAATAACGGACGGACTCAATTAGCCGGCAGTAAAAAAACTGAGGCTGTTTTTATCACCAGCCTGGGGCAGCGTATCATCGACCGTCGTGTGCAGAAAATCCTCAACCACTATGCGAAAAGCGTCGGCATCGGCAAGCGCGTGTATCCGCATATCCTGAGACACACCTTCGCCACCCATATGCTGGACGGCGGCGCGGATTTGCGCGTGGTGCAGGAACTGCTGGGGCATGCCAGTCTGCAAACTACTCAAATATATACCCACGTCAGCAAAAGCCAGGCTAAAAAAGTCTATCTGGCGGCGCATCCGCTGGCGCGGGCAGGGAGCAATTCATGACGACTAACAGATTGATTAAGCTGCGCGCCGAGTTGGCGACGCGGCATATCGACGGCATTCTTATCTCCCAACCGGAAAACCGTTATTACCTGTCCGGTTTCAGCGGCTCCACCGGTTATCTCCTCATCACGGCAAATGATGCCATCTTCGCCACCGATTTCCGTTACGTAGAGCAGGTCAAGCGGGAATCCCCCCATTTCACCCTGTTCGAGATTAAAGGCAGATTGAAAAACTGGGCGAGTGAACTTTTCGGCGGGATGAAACTAGAGAAGCTGGGGTTTGAGTCCGCGGATATGACTTTCGCTTTCCATACCGATATTCAATCCGTTCTCCAGGACTGCTGTCCCGCTTTGAAAATGGTGCCGGTCATCGGCGTCGTGGAAAAGCTTCGCACCATCAAGGAGCCGGGAGAAATCGCGCTCATACAAGTCGCGGCGGATATCGCGGATAAAGCGATTACGGACGTGACGGCTGACCTCAAACCGGGTGTCTCGGAACTTGAATTAGCCTGGCAGCTGGAAAAAACCATGCGGGAACTGGGCAGCCAGAGCCTGCCTTTCGAGATAATCGTGGGGGCGGGACCGAACGGCGCCCTGCCGCACGCTAAACCCGCGGCTGATTATCATATTAAGAACGGAGAACCGATTGTTATCGATATGGGCGCCCGCTACCGGGGCTATTCCAGCGATTTGACACGGACGATTTGCATCGGAGCGCCGGACGATACCTTCAAGAAAATTTACGGCATCGTGCTTAAAGCGCAGGAAAACGCCATCCGCAATATCACCGCCGGAATGAGCGGCGTCGAAGCGGATTTACTTTCGCGGGAAATCATCGTCGCCGCCGGCTACGATAAGATGTTCGGGCACGGGCTGGGTCACGGCGTGGGGCTGGCAACCCACGACCCGGCGCCGCACCTCTCCCCGCTCGCGCCCCCGGACCCATTAGCCAACGGGATGGTCTTCAGCATCGAGCCGGGCATCTACCTGCCGGAGTGGGGCGGCGTGCGTATCGAAGACCTGGTGACGCTGGAAAACGGTAAGGTTAAATTACTGTCCCGCGCTAAAAAAATGAGCCTATAACTAGATACATTCGCCCCGATTTCATCTGGGCTCCGTGTGACAAAAAAATACAAAGGAAACGGACTTGTTAACAGCAGATTTTCATATTCATACCAGGTACTCGATGGACTCGGAGAGCGCACCGGCGGACATAATCGCCCGCTGCCGGGATCTGGGCATCGATTGCATTGCCGTCGCCGACCACGACGCTGTGGAGGGCGCGCTGGAAATACAGAAAACCGCACCTTTCAAGGTAATTGTCGCCGAGGAGGTGCTCACGCACAGCGGCGAGGTTATGGCAATGTTCATTCAAGAGCGCATCGCCTCCGGCATCCCGCTGGAAACCGCCATCGCGAAAATCCACGAAATGGGCGGACTGGTGGCGATTCCCCACCCTTTCGACCCGCTGCGGGGCTTACGGATTACGATGGAAGAGTTCGACCGGCTGGCGCCGCAAATTGACATCATTGAGGTATTTAACGCCCGGTGCCGTTTCGCCGGCGCCGCCGCCAAAGCCCGACAGTTTGCGAAAACGCACAACATCACGGCGACCGGGGGCAGCGACGCCCACACCATCGGGGAAATCGGCAACGTGCTGGTGACACTGCCCGATTTCAGCACCCCGCAGGAGTTCCTCAACTCCATGCGCACGGCGGTTATCGACGGCAAACGCGCCAGCCCCTTCGTGCACCTGAACAGCACGATTAACAAGATTAAAAAGGCATTCTAAAGCAAGCCCTTCCACCAACCCCGAGATTGCCTCGTCGCCCGGCTCTTGCCGTTCTCCTCGCAAAGACACCTTTTTACGTCATCCCAGCGGAAGCTGGGATCCAGGGAGTACCGAATGGATTACCGCCAGCATATCGGAGGAAGGGGCAGGCTGCATCGGCATGACAAATTAAAAGAGGGATTTCTAAAAGGAATCCCTCTTTATTGTTCCGCTGAGTTTGTTCTATTTCTTCGCTTTTGCGTCTTTGTCCGGCTTGGTTAAAATTTCATCGATAAGCCCGTATTCCACCGCCTGCTGGGCGTTCATGAAATAATCCCTGTCCATATCGTGGGTGACCTTCTCCAGCGTCTGCCCGGTATTCTTGGTAACGATGTTGCGGATAATATCCTGCAAACGTAAAATCTCGCGGGCTTGAATTTCGATGTCCGCCGCCTGCCCCTGAGCGCCGCCCATCGCCTGATGAATATGAATCGTGGAGTTCGGGAGAGCGAAGCGTTTGCCTTTCGTGCCGGAGCAAAGCAGCACCGTACCCATCGAAGCCGCCATCCCCATACAAATGGTAGAAACCGCCGGGCGGATTAACTGCATCGTGTCATAAATCGCCAGACCGGCGCTGATAACGCCGCCGGGACTGTGGATATACAGATTGATGTCTTTGTCCGGGTCCTCACGGTCGAGGAAAAGCAACTGGGCAATGATAAGGTTAGCCACCTGATCGTTGATAGGCGTGCCCAGAATGACGATACGTTCTCTCAATAACAACGAGTAAATATCAAAAGCCCGTTCGCCCCGGGAGCCGCTTTCAATCACCATCGGGATTACATCTTTTGGTTCTAAATTCCGCATTTGACGCCTCCTTGTTTTCTATCTCTATTTTACCGCAGACGGCAAAATCCTGCTGGCTATTTGGCTTCCGGGGATTTTTCCGTTTTCTGCGCGATATTAACCAGCAATTCAATCGTCTTGCGGGTAATCAACGTATTCTCAATGGAGTGGCGGTTGCGCTCTTCATTCAGGGCGGTTTTCATTTTTTCCTTGTCACCCGTGGTCGTGGCGCAAACCCGCTCGATTTCCGCATCGATTTCCGCCGGGGTCACGGCGACTTTTTCCTCGTCGGCAATTTTCCCCAGCACCAGCGATTCCGCCACGTTCTTCTCGGCATCCGGCTTCAATTCCACGCGCAGTTCATCCGGGGTCTTGTTGATGCTTCGCAGGTAAAGCTCGATGTCCTGCCCGCTGTTCTGGAGGAAGCGGAATTGGCGTTCCATCAGGTGGTCAACTTCCACGTCCACCATCACCGGGGGATATTCCACCTTACTCAATGATGTAGCCGCCGCCACCACTTTATCTTCAAAAGCGTGTTTGCCCTGCTCGTCGGCATGCATCTGCAGATTTTCTTTCACTTTTTCCCTGAACATGGCAACGGAAGTGTATTCCGGGTCAACCTGTTTCGCGAATTCATCATTGACTTCCGGCAGTTTTTCTTCTTTGATTTCAATCATCTTTACTTTGAAGGCGGCTTCCTTACCGGCAACCTCTTTACGAGCGTAGTCCTCCGGAAACTTCAGGGTGAATTCTTTCTCTTCGTCCTTCTTCATTCCCACCAGCGCATCCGCAAAGCCGGGCGCCGGGTTCACGGCTTCCGGGTTCACCTGGTACTGCACGCCCTTCTGGTTGATAAAAGGCTCGCCCTGCAGGGTGCTTTCCACGTCGATGGTGACGAGGTCTAACAAAGCCGCGGCTCTGTCTACCGGCTCGAAGGTAGCATGCTGGTGACGCAGCCTGTCCACCACTTTATCAACGGTCTCTTCTTCGATGACAATCGGCTCAGGCTTTAAATCGAGAGTCTTGTAATCACCCAGGGTTATGACCGGCCGGAGCGGCACCACCGCAGTGAAAATCACCGGCTCTTCCTGCACCATTTCCAGTTGCGGCTGCCCGATTGCATCGATTTTTTGCTCGTCGATGGCTTTGTTGTACGCATCGGGGATAATATCGTCGAGCGCCTCATGAAAAAGCTCGTGCTCGCCGTAAAAACGTTCGAAAATGGGGCGGGGGGCTTTCCCCTTCCGGAACCCGGGGACATTCACCCGGTTGACCAGCCGTTTGTAGGCTTTTTCCGTCCCGGCGGCAATTTCCGCAGCCTCCACTTCAATCCTGAGGTATGCCTGTCTGTTTTCTGTTTTTTCGTTGGTTACTTTCACTATTCACCCTTCTCGGTCATTTATCGTTGACTATTTTTATATGCAGCTCTTTGAGCTGTTCATTTCGTACCGGCGACGGCGCTTCCAGCATCATATCGATGGCGCCCTGGTTCTTGGGGAAAGCCATCACGTCGCGGATGGACTGCTCGCCGGCGAGAATCATCACCAGCCGGTCGATGCCCGGAGCGATGCCGCCGTGCGGCGGCGCGCCGTACTCGAAAGCGTCCAAAAAGCCGCCGAATTTTTCCTGCACCTCATCGTCCTTGTAACCAAGGAAGCGGAAAATTCGGCGCTGCAACTCCGGAATGTGAATACGGATACTGCCGCTGGCGATTTCCATCCCGTTACAGACCATATCGTAACACTGGGCGCGCACCCGGCCGGGGTCGGATTCTATGAACGGAATATCCTCCGCCATCGGCATCACAAAGGGATGATGCTCCGGCTCCCATTTCTTGCTTTCCTCGCCCATCGCAAAGAGCGGAAAATCCACAATGAAGGCAAATGCCAGCAGATCGGGGTCTGCCATTTTCAGGCGGATGCCCATCTCGCGCCGCAGTTCGCCCAGCGACTTGTCAACTACCCTCGGCTTGCCCGCGACTACCAGCAGCAGGTCGCCGGGTTTGGCGGAAAGGCGCCGCGCCATCTCTTTTATCTGGTCAATGGTCATATATTTGGCGGCGACCGATTTTACAGCTTCGATGGTGAGACTATCCAAACTGGCGGCGGCGCTGCCGAGGGCAAATGTCAATAACCCGCCGGCGCCGTAACTCTGCACGAACTTGTTGAGTTCCTCAAGCTGGCTGCGGGAATACTCGGCGCACCCGGGAGCGCAGATACCCTTGACTTTACCCTCCTCTCCGACAATCTTTTTGAATAGGGAAAATTCGGTTTTCGCGGCGATATCGGACAAATCCCGCATTTCCATACTGAAGCGCAGGTCGGGTTTATCCGAACCGTATTTTTCCATCGCCTCGCGGTAGGGCATCCGCGGGAAGGGTTTCAGCACCCGTTTGCCGGGGACAACCTTTGCCACGATATTCACGAACAGGCTTTCCATCAGCTCGAAAATATCTTCCTGCTCGATGAAGCTCATCTCGATGTCGAGCTGGGTATGCTCCGGCTGCCGGTCGGCGCGGCTGTCTTCATCGCGGAAACACTTGGCAATCTGGAAGTATTTTTCCATCCCGCCCACCATCAGTAACTGCTTCAACTGCTGGGGAGATTGCGGCAAGGCATAAAAACTACCCGGGTACAAGCGGCTGGGAACCAGATAATCGCGCGCGCCCTCCGGGGTGCTTTTTATCAGAATGGGGGTTTCAATCTCTAAAAATCCGCGCCCGTGCATAAACTCCCGGATGTTGCTGAGGACTTTATCACGTAAAATGATGTTATTCAGCATCCGGCGGCGGCGCAGATCAAGATAGCGGTACTTGAGACGGACGGATTCGTCCACTTCAGTTTCTTCGTTAATGTAGAAAGGCGGCGTTTTCGCCCGGTTGAGAATTTCCGCAGCGTTGACGATTACTTCAATTTCCCCACTGGGTATTTTGGGATTTTCCGTGCCCGCCGGGCGCAGCGCCACTTCGCCGGTGACCTTGAGCACAAACTCGCTGCGGGATTCCTCGGCGATAGCGTGGCATTCCTTGGAAATCTGCGGATTGAAAACCACCTGGGCAACGCCGCTGCGGTCGCGCAGATCGATAAATACCAGGTCGCCGTGGTCGCGGCGCCGATCCACCCAGCCCGCCAGCGTTACCTGTTTTTTAACGTGTTCCTTCCGCAGTTCACCGCAATAATGGGATTTCAGCATCGTCGTACTCCAAAAAATCGCGTGGTATTCAGATTAAAGTATATCTTATGTTAAGGCAAAACGGCAAGCAGAAAAGCTTCTGGCGACTGGCTGATAGCTTTTAGTAAAAACCGCTAACTTACTCTACCAGCAGCAGAAGAGACATCAAGCCGATGCCGGCGATTATTGAAAAAAACTGGAGCAAAGACGCGGAAAGGTCCTCGCTGCGGTGATGCAACTCCGGGATAAGGTCGGAGCCGGCGATATAAATAAAGCCCCCGGCGGTAATGGGCAGCATAATCACGGCATAGTCTCCCAGATGCGGACCAATAGTCAAGGAAATCACGGCGCCTGCCAGCGCCGCCAGCGCCGTAATAAAATTGAACAACAGGGCTTTCTTCACGGTAAAGCCGGCGTGGACGAGGATGGAAAAGTCCCCGATTTCCTGGGGTATTTCGTGGAGCAGCACCGCCAGCGTGGTCGTGAGACCGATGGGGAAGCTTACCAGGTAGCTGGCGCCGATGAGCATGCCGTCGATGAGATTGTGCACGCTATCGCCGACGAGGTTGAGCGTAGCCACCGGGTGCACGTGCTCCTCCGAGGTGGGGACGTGGCAATGACGCCAGCGGATGAACTTCTCCAGCGCGAAGAACAACAGCACCCCGGCGAGGATAAGCGAGGCGGTCAGGATGCCGTTATCCAGGTCGGCGTAGGCTTCCGGGATAAGGTGGATGAACGCGTCTCCCAGCAGCCCGCCCACGGCGAAGCTCACTAGGAAAAGCAGGGCTTTTTGTAATTTTGGTCCCTGGAAAGAGAGAAAAACCACGCCGATGAGGGACACCAGGCTAATCGCCAGCACGCTGAGCACCGCATAAAGAAACGCCATAAAAACACGCTCCGGTAGTTCCGCCTTTTCAGAGGCACGTGACATCATTAAACACTAATCGCGGGGGAAATGCAATAATTTTTATCTGTATCCACTTTACTTTTATATCTAATGTGGTGTATCTTGTTGCCAGAGCAGTAAAATGGAGGATTGTATGCGCCCTGAGTTTATGTCAGGCTCCGGCATGTTGGAAGTTATCTGGTCTTTAATCATTTTTATCGCCGCGATACTGGTGGCACTCATTATTATTTACGTTTTGCGCAAATTCCAGGAAAAATTATTTAAACGTCTGCGTAACAACTTCTTCCCAAAATTAATGGGGAGTTTATTTCGTCCAATCTTCATCATCATCACTTGTCAGGCGCTTGTTTACGCATTGAGCCTGCTAACTTACTTTGATTCCTGGCAAGCTAATTTCGGCAAAATGCATGTGGTGTTATTAATAGTCACCATCGCCTATACTCTGACCAAAATTGTCGTCGTTCTCCTGGATTGGTACTCAAGTTTGAGGAATGTCCGCTCGAAGGCGCAGATAGATAAGGGATTAGTTAGCCTGGTACGTCGTTCTTCAACATTAATCATCTATACGATTGCCGTCCTAGTAATCCTTGAGTTCCTGACCATCAATGTTACGCCGATTATCGCCAGCCTGGGGATAGGCGGTCTGGCGATTGCTTTGGCGTTACAACCTACGCTCGCCAACTTTTTCGCCGGGACGCAAATCATCTCCGATAAGGTAGTCCACGTCGGAGACTATATTGAACTGGAAAATAGCCAGATACGGGGTTATGTCACAGATGTCGGCTGGCGCAGTACCAGAATCCGCACGCCTTATAATAATATGATAGTGATACCGAACTCCCGGTTATCAGACAGTATTCTAACCAATTATCAGGAGCCTAATTCAGCGTTGGGAATAGTGGTATCCGCCGGGGTCAGTTACAACAGCGACCTGAAAAAAGTTGAGAGAATAGGGCTGGAAGTAGCTAATGAAGTGGTCAGGACCGTGGATGGAGCCGCTACTGATTTCCCGCCTTCTTTCGGCTATGAGGCATTTGGGGAATCGAACATCAATTTTTGGCTTTGGGTGCAGGCAACCGACCGTATGTCTTCGTTTATGGTAAAGAGTGAGCTCATCAAACAGCTTAAGGAACGGTTCGATAAAGAGGGGATTGTGATAAACTATCCCACCCGCAATACTTTTATCCACTGGTCACGGGACGATGCGCCCCCAGATTTTCCGAAAGCAAGATAACGGCATCGAAAAAATATCTGGTATCCCTGGAGCGATTCGAACGCTCGACCCGCTGCTTAGAAGGCAGCCGCTCTATCCAACTGAGCTACAGGGACTTGCTTAATTTTTGATTCTGTTTTCGTCATTATGTCT
>Ga0172375_10000410_pt1 | contig 70132 bp, 63 predicted proteins | sample LakKiv1m_FD_114537 | JGI IMG/M metagenome (GOLD analysis project Ga0172375, IMG submission 114537) | Freshwater microbial communities from Kabuno Bay, South-Kivu, Congo - kab_092012_11.1m | ecosystem: Environmental > Aquatic > Freshwater > Lake | place: Democratic Republic of the Congo... | reverse complement strand
CATTTCGCCAATAAACTGATGGATGATTTTGTGAAGGCGGCCCGGCCGCGCTGGGCCAAGATCGTGACACGGTTTAATCCGAGGGGTGGGATCACGACCGTCGTGACGCGGGAGTACCAGGGGCGATGAGAAAGATTTCTTCGCAAGCGATCCGCGAGTGTGTCAACCGTCTCGCCCTCAGGGCGAATGTCCGCTTGAGAGACGATGTGCGCTGTGCGATTTCAGATGCGGCAGGCAAAGAGACCTCGGCCCACGGCCGCAGGATCCTGCGCGAGCTTCTTGAAAACGCGAAGATCGCGCAACGCGATGGGCTGGCCTTGTGCCAGGATACGGGCCTGCCTGTCGTTTTCGTCGAGATCGGCCCCGATGTGGATGTGAGCGGTGTTCATGTGACGGAGGCCGTGCAGGAAGGCGTGGCCCGAGGGTATCGTGAGGGTTTTTTTAGGGATTCCATCATCGCGGACCCTCTGCATCGGGGGAAACCCGGTTTCGGCCCGTGCATCGTACACGCGTCATTCGTCCGCCGCAAAGGGTTTAAGGTGACGCTCCTGCCTAAAGGGTTCGGTTGTGAGAACAAAACACAGCTCAGGATGCTGCCGCCCACGTCCGATGCGAAGGACATAGAAGATTTCGTCGTTTGCGCTGTTAAAGATGCCGGCCCGGATGCCTGTCCGCCTTATATCGTCGGCGTCGGCATCGGAGGGAGTTCGGATTACGCCTGCCAGTTGGCCAAGGAAGCCCTCTTGCGCCCCATCGACAAGAGGAGCCGCGTTCCGCATGTGGCACGTATGGAAAAAATCCTTATTCAGAGGCTCAATCGTCTGGGTATCGGCCCTATGGGGCTGGGCGGCAAGACGACGGTCCTTGGCGTTAATATCCTGTCCTATCCTACACATATCGCAGGCCTTCCTGTGTGTGTCAACATCAGCTGCCATGTTTTAAGGAGCGCCAGTGAAGTCCTCTGACCCAATTCCACGTAGAGGAGAATTTAACCCAGAAAGGGTAGGCCTCCGTATGCCGCAGAAAGCGGCATACTGGCTCATCCGATTGAACCAGGTAATCCACATAGCGGAAGGCCTAAGATGATCCGCCTTTCAACACCTCTCGATCTTTCTGTCCTGAAGTCCCTCAAGGCAGGGGATGAAGTTTTATTTTCCGGCAAGATCCTGACGGCCAGAGACCAGGCGCACAAGAGGATTGTTGAGACGCTCAAGAAAAAGGCAAGACCTCCCGTCGATGTCAAGGGTCGCATCATTTATTACTGCGGCCCGGCAAGGACGAAGCCGGGAAACGTGATCGGTTCCTGCGGCCCGACGACTGCAAGCCGCATGGACAAGATGACAGCGCCTTTGCTCAAGGCAGGCCTGAAAGGCATGATTGGCAAAGGGCGCCGTTCAGACGAGGTGCGTCGCGCCATGCGCAAGTATGGGGCGGTCTATTTTCTGGCGACCGGCGGCGCCGGAGCCCTTTTGTCTCAAAAGGTCAAATCCGCCCGTTTTGTCTGCTACGCAGATCTGGGGCCGGAAGCGGTCCTGGAGCTGACCGTCAAAGATTTTCCTCTGATCGTCGGCATCGATGCAAGAGGGAACGATATCTTCCGATAAGGCCAAATGTTTTTTGACTCCCGCCGTCCCCGCAGCCATTTTATGATGAAAAAAGCAATCGCGACGCTTATGATGTTTTTCTTTTCGGGTTCCCTTGTTTTCTGCGCCCCGGACGAAAGGATCGTCCAGGAGAGAGGCGCCGGGAAAGTCCGATTGATCCAGTATGACGACGGCCAATGGCAGATGCTTGTGGACGGCGCCCCTTATTTTATCAAGGGCGTTGTGTATGAACCCGTGAAAATAGGCGAGCGCCTGAAGGCTTCCAACACGTGGATGCATTATGATTTTAACAATAACGGCAGGCCGGATACGGCCTATGACGCCTGGGTGGATGCCAACGCGAACAATGTCCAGGACGAGACAGAGAAGGCCGTCGGCGATTTTCAGCTGCTCAAGGAGATGGGATGCAATACCATACGGATCTATCATCCCGTCAACATCAGGAAGGAAGTTTTGAGGGATTTGTTCGAGCGTTACGGCATCAGGGTGATGATGGGGCATTTCCTTGGCGCTTATACGTGGGGCTCCGGCGCTTCCTGGGATAAAGGGACGGATTACACAGATCCCGTCCAGCGCCAGAGGATGATGGACGATGTCAAAAAGATGGTCCTGGAACACAAGGACGAACCTTATGTCCTTTTCTGGATGCTGGGCAACGAGAACGAGATGAGGGGAAGCGAGGAGAATTCCACCTTCAATAACACCAATGCCCGGCTGTATCCGCAGGCCTATACGGCGTTCGTCAACGACGTCGCCGCCATGATCCACGTCCTGGATCCGAATCACCCTGTGGGGATCAGCAATGCCAGCATGTTCATGATGAAGTATTACGATAAGAATACCCCCGAGATCGACATTGTCGGCATGAACGCCTATATGGGGCCTCACGGCTTTGGGACGATGTGGAGGGCTATCCAGATGGATTTTGACCGCCCCGTTGTCATCACAGAGTATGGTGTCGACTGTTATAACCAGGTCAAGAAGTGCATCGATGAGGATTTCCAGGCGAAATATTACAGGGGGTGCTGGAAGGATATGGTTAAGAACGGCTTTGGAGGCGGCGGCGCAGGAAATTCCCTGGGCGGTTTTGCCTACAATTGGCTGGATTCCTGGTGGTTCTGCGGTTCGCCAAGCGAACACGACACGGAAAAGGGCGCCTGGCGCGGGCCTGCCAACGATGCGTGGATGAACGATGAATGGATGGCTGTTTGCAGCCAGGGGGACGGCAAGCAGAGTCCTTTTATGAGGCAGTTGCGCAAAGTTTATTTCATGTTCCAGAAGGAATGGACGAGCTGAATCGAGAGGAGTAAAAATGCCCAGAAGCGATGGCCGTGCGGCCGATGTCTTAAGAAAAGTCCGGGTGACGCGTAAATTCCTCAAGCACGCCGAAGGGTCGTGTTTGATCGAGGTAGGGGAGACGAAGGTCGTCTGTTCGGCGAGCGTCGAAGAGACGGTGCCTTTATTTTTAAAAGGCAAGAATGAAGGATGGGTCACTGCCGAATACGGGATGCTGCCCCGTTCCTGCGAGACGCGCGTGAACCGCGAGAAGCAAAAATCCGGCCGCACCTTTGAGATCCAGCGGCTGGTCGGCAGGTCCCTGCGCACGGTCGTGGCCATGCGCGAACTGGGAGAGAGGACCATCACTCTCGACTGCGACGTCCTCCAGGCCGACGGCGGTACGAGGACCGCTTCCATCACGGGAAGCTTCATCGCGCTGGTCGACTGCCTCGATGTCATGAGGAAGCGCAAGATGATCCGCCGCGTCCCGATCACGGATTTTGTCGCTGCGACCAGCGTCGGTATCGTCGACGGCGCGACCCTTCTGGATTTGACATATGAGGAAGACTCGAAGGCGGAGGTGGACATGAACGTCGTCATGGTCTCCAGCGGCAACTTTATCGAAATCCAGGGCACAGCGGAACGCAGGCCATTCTCCAAAGACCAGATGGATGCGCTCCTGGGATTGGCCCAAAAGGGCATTACGCGTCTTATCGAGATGCAGAAAGACCTGCTCAAGGACGTGCAATAGTATGATGCCGCCGGTCCAAACAACAGAACTTGTGGTAGCGACGAAAAATAAAAAAAAGCTCCAGGAGATCAGGGAGCTTCTGAGAGATTTGCCGCTCTGCGTGACGTCCCTTGAGGATTATCCGGATGCGCCCCGTATCGTCGAAGACGGCAGGACCTTCGAGCAGAACGCCATCAAAAAGGCGGCCACGATCGCCCTTTATACCGGTAAACTCGTCTTAGGCGAGGATTCCGGCCTGGAGGTCAAGGCCCTGCAGAACCGTCCCGGCGTTTATTCCGCACGTTATGCCGGTGAGGGTGCCGCCGATCCGAAGAATAACCGTAAACTCCTTTCGGAACTCAAAGGGGTGCCTGCGAAAAAGAGGGGCGCCCGTTATCGCTGCGCCGTGGCCCTGGCCGACGGTCAGGGGCTGATCGGGGTGGTCAGCGGCTCCTGTTCCGGCAGGATCGCGCTTGAGCCGAAAGGGACATTCGGATTCGGTTACGACCCTTTGTTTTTGATTGAGAAATTCGGCAAGACCTTCGCCCAGCTGGGGCCGGAGGTCAAGCACGCGATGAGCCATCGTTTCCGCGCCCTGAAAAAAGCGCGCGGGCTTATGGAGAGATACTTGAAAAGAGGTCGCCCAGTTTCTTGAAGATGTTCTTGGTGATGGGCTGCAGTTTGTATTGCGGTTTTTGGATATTTCCCGTGATGTTGATCGCCGTCATGCCGCCAGCGGTGTTGACGACGTCTCCGATAGGGGATTGCCCGGGGCCTGTTGTCGGGACCTGGGTGACTGCCACGAGATCCAGCGTCCCGTCGAAGCCGATCTTTCCTTTGACCAGGAGCTCTACGTCCTGCCCCATCAAGTCCAGGTTTTCCGTCGTCAACCAGCCGTCTTTGACCAGAAAGTCCCCTGTCGCGTGGCTGAAGGAAAGGGTGTCGAAGCGCGGCATAAAGATGAAATTTCCCAATCCTTTGAGCGGGTTGAATTCCCAGATATTGCCGTCCGTCACGACGATCTGCCCCTGGCCGTTGAGCGATTTTGGGTCCGTCCCTGTGCCTTCGGCAACGGCCTGGAGGCTGAGCTTGCCGTAAAAAGTCTTGCCTTTCAAGTCCGGGATGTCGTTTTTGAGGAGGCTCAAGTCGAGGTCTTTGATCTCGCCCGTCACCGAATAACGCGGCCCCCGGGTGTTTAAGTCCAGCCGGCCTTTGATAGCGGTCGGGCCGTTGTAAGCCGTAAAGTTCAGAAAATTGATGAGGCCCTGTCCGGCCGTCTGCGTGTAGTTGAGCGTAATGTCTTTGAGGGTGAATCCTTTGACGTGTACGGCTTTGCTTGTGATGTTGGAGTTGACCTTCCAGGACGTCCAGTTTTTGGCCGGGCCTGCGGCGTCGAACTGGATATGGCAGAGGCCGTTGAGATCGACGGGTTTTTCAAAGGCGGCCTTCTGCGGCACCCACTCTTTTAAGTCCGCGATATTGATGTCGCCGCCGGCATTCAGATGAAAGGCGGCTGTAGTCAGGTTGTACTGGCCGGATCCTTCCAGTTTCGAATCCTTGGCAGAGAGCTTCAGCGAGGAGATATCGAGGGTATTGTCTGTTTTGTTGAGGCGTGCCTCAAGCGTCATGTCTTGCGCCGTCGCTTTTACGACGCACGAAGATGTTTTGAAGCCCGTCCATGTCCCGTCGAGGACAAAGGTCCGTTCCAAAAGAGGGACGCCTTCCAGATGCCAGGCTATTTTTTCTTCCTGCGTATTGAAGCTCACGCGTCCGCCTGAAGCCGTGAGCGGCCCGGCGGCGCCGAAGACGACGGCAGGTTCCTGCAGGAGGACGTTTCCTTCAAAGGATGTTTTTTTCTTGGCGATGTCTGCGAGGATGCGGATGTTTGCGTCCGCCTCGCCTGAAAGTTCTTTGACAGCCCCGCCCTGGTATTCTTTGACGATAGGCAGGAGCGCCTGGAGCCCTATCTTTCCTGAGGCCTTGAGATCGAGGGCGTTGTCTTTGAGCGTGCCGCTGGCGGTGATGGCCGTCCCCAGGAGTTCGGCGCTTATATGGGTCAGACTGACATTCTTTTCTTCAAAAGATGCCTGGAAGGATGCGATCTTTGCCTGTCCGACATAAGGCAGACCGTCGAGCGCACCGGAGGTGACGTCCAGACTGCCCTTGTATTTCAGCGGGATATCTTTGACATCTGTCGTGTCGGGCCGCGGGATATCGACTTGCGCATGGACAGAGGCAGTGATGCCGGCTGCTTTGATGTCTCCGCTTTGGCCTCGCAGGTCCGAGACGGTAAAGTCGGAGATAATGCCGATGACGGCCTGACCGCAGGTGATATCGGCATGCGCGCCGGTCATGCGGGCCTCTGCCTGAAGGGGCGCTGTTGAACGCAGGGCCGCCTGGACGATATCCAGTTGTCCTTTGCCTTGCCATGCCGACCAGTTGTCCGTCGGAGCGGAGAAAGAGAGGTCTGCATTGATCTCGGCGCCGGCGACGGCAACATCCCGGTAGGCCATATGGATATTTTTGGCGTGTAGCTGCATTTGGGAGGAAAGGGTCTTCTGTCCCTGGAGAACGAATTTTGCTTCGAGCGTGTCAAGGATCCCCTGCGCCGGCGCATAGGGCAGGCCGGAGAGGTAGTCTAAATAACGCGTCACGTCGAGGTCGCGCAGGACGATGTGTCCGCTGAGGTTCTTTGTGCCGTAGGCATAGTCCGCATCTATGGAGATGTATGTCGTCGCATCGCCGCGCACGACCTCGGTCGATACGTTAAGGTCGGCTTTGTTAAATCCCAGGCGCACTCCCGCTTGTTTAAGGCGGATACGGGCCGTCGCCGCCGGTGTGATGGTCTCATCCGTCCAGAGAACCGTGCTGTCTTTGAGGCCGATCTGTCTGACGATGACGCTCGGCATGGAAGCCGTCGCGCCTGTATTTTTTTGTTTTATCTTTTCCAGAAGGTAGGCGATGGTAAGCGTCCCGTCCTTGCGGCGGCCGATGGTCAGCGTCGCCTCTCTGACGGACAAAGAAGGGATGATGATCTTTTTTTCTTTGAACGACGGCAGGATAAGGAAGCCGGCGGAGAGCTCTTTTATTTCGGCCAGGCGCTGTTGCGGCGCATCCTTGTCGTAAACGACAAGGTCTTCGAGCACCAGGCCCTTCAGAAGATTGAGGCGCAGGCCGCCAAGGGTCACTTTGGAAGACGTGAAATCCGAAAGTCCCTGGACGATCTTCTGACGCACGACTGAAGGCAGAAGGACTTTGTTGGCGTAATAGAATCCTCCTGCCAGGAGGGCGATGAAGACAAAGCAGACAATGAGGATGACGGAGCGTTTTTTCATAAGAAGCTATTATATCACACCTTTTTGAAAGTGTTTGAAAACACCCCCTTTTGGATGATACAATGAACCCCACCTTGAAATAACGGTATCCGGGGAGTAGCTCAGCTTGGCTAGAGCACTTGCTTTGGGAGCAAGGGGTCGTGAGTTCGAATCTCACCTCCCCGACAAATTTTTCTGATAAAGAAAAATTTGTCGGAGTACTTGAGCGAACGTTAGGCGCGTAAGCGCCACGGCCCGACAAGGGCCGTAGTGAGCGAAAGTGCCCGACACCTTGGTGTATTTTTCCGACAAGCAAAAAATTGTCGGGTGCGAAATTCACGGCAAGACTCTGTCGTCTTGCTTCGCGAATTCCAGCGCCGACACCATAGTGTTTTGCGCCAGAGCAAAAAATTGTCGGGTGCCGATGAGGCCGTCGCGAGCCGAGTGCGTAGTGAAACGAAGCCTCCTCACAGAGGATAAGGCGAGCAGGCCAAAATCGGCGCCGACACCTTATTGTTGAAAAAATTGATAAGTTATGCACCCGGCGCTTATTCGGAATGGCGCCGGTGAAAACATCCTGTTTTGCGCCTGTAGCTCAGTCCCTCGGCATCTGCCTCGGGACTTCTTCGACAAGCAAAAGATGCTTGTCTCAGTCGTTGGTTTAGAGGAATCTTCGCTGCAGAACAGAATAGACAATTTAAATGCGCCTGTAGCTCAGTTGGATAGAGCATCTGCCTTCCAATAGGAGCCTCTATGCGGAAAAAAACGTATAGAGTGGATGCGGCTATATGCAAGGACATCCGGGGTTAACCTCTCCGGACAATTTGCAGGCAACCGTGAGCTATCGGGTAGTCTAGAAGAGGCACTGAAAGGGGGTGAAATGCATCATACGAAAGTCAAAGCGGACATTGGCGTGTCCAAAGTCATAGCTGATTTAACGCTCAAAGGATATGTCCCATGTATTCCTTTGTCCGAACATCAGCCATATGATATCGTTGCTGTTCATCACACCGGCAAAGTCTATAAAATCCAGGTGAAATATGCCAGTTTGAAACGCAACGGGATAATCAATGTCGGCCATAGGTGCAGCTGGGTGGACAGTCATGGCACTCATATCAGACATTACACGAGAAATGAGTTTGATTATTATGCTATTTACTGTCCTGAAAAAGAAGTCGTTCTCTATGTGCCCAATGTTTCGAGATGCCCTAAGTCGATCCGTTTTGACAAAAGTGCCAACAACCAGTCACATAATGTGAAGTGGTTTCATGACTATCTGAAGCTAAACGAGAGTCCTCAGAGACTATACGCCGCACGTCTGAAATGACGAAGACATAGTCCAGACTACAATCCCTGGTTTTTGGGAGCCGAAGCAATTCGGAGTAGTAAGCTAAGCAGAGGGTCGGCTGTTCGAATCAGCCCAGGCGCACCATATTTCACTCATGAAAAAAGCGTTTAAGATTATTTTTATCATTGTCCTTGTCGCGGTCCTTCTTTTGGCTGCCGGCCTGGCGTATGTCGTGCTCAATGCCCGCGGGATCATTCTGCCCCGGCTGGAAAAAAGCCTGGGGGTTTCTGTGAGCGCTTCGGCCATCAGGCTCTCCTGGCCTCTTGCGGCGCAGATGGACGACCTCGTTGTAGGCCAGACGATCAAGGTCAAGAGGGTGGAGGTCGTCCCCGGCTTCACAGGATTGTTTACCGTAGGCATGGCCTTCGACAGGATCACTCTCCAGGGGCCTTATGTCAAGGTGACGCGCACAGGTAAGGACACGTTTGATTTCGGCTTGCCGGCAGCCGGAGACCGCAAGAAACCCCAGGCAAGCTTTGTGGTACGCCGGATCATTCTGAAAGGCGGTCGGGTCGAGTTCGTGGACCAGAGCCTGGATGGCGGCCCCTTTACCCTTTATGTGGATGACCTTAATGCCGAGGCCAGACAGGCTTCTTTGATGCAGCCGACCCGCATCCGGTTCCGCGCTTCAGCAGTCGTTAAGACGACCAAAGAAGAAAGGGTGGCGACGCTTCAAGGGAACGGCTGGGTAGACTGGATCCCGAAAGACGCTGATGCCGTCGTGGCCCTCAAAGATGCCGATCTGACGTATCTGGAGCCTTATTACCGGCAATACCTGCAGAAAGACCTGCAGTCAGGGCATCTGCAGGCGCAGGCCACCTTGAAGGCCGTTCATAACGAGCTTAAAGTCGATACGCACGTGGAGCTGGCGGATATCGCTTTTAAAAAGGAGGAAGCGCCGGCCGTCGAAGGGGGCCAGGAGCAGCCCAGGGACATTAAAGATTTGACGTATCTGGCTTTTGACTCTATACTTTCATCTGAAGGAAAGGCCGTTTTCGATTTTTCCATCGCTACGAAGCTCGACCATCCGAAGCTGGAAAACCTGAAGATCAAGGGCTCATTTTTAAAATCCCGCATTCAGGCCGTTGTGACCAATCCGCAGGAAACTATCGAAGAATACAAAAAGGTGGGCGAGCAGTTCGAGGCGATCGGGAAAGAGTTCAAAAAGATGTTTAAATGAGCAGATGATTTACTGAAGCGTCAGCGAAAGTAAATCATAGGCCAGGCACGACTCGCTCGGCCGTCTGCGAATTTAATCCTGAGCAAAGCGAAGGATCTAAGCAGCAGGATTGTAATGTGGTATGTTTATGTTATTGAATGCAAAGATGGGTTGCTCTATACAGGGATTACGAATAATCTTAAGGTCAGAATAGGGCAACATAACCGTGGGCGCGGCTGTCGGTTTACTAAGTTTCGCATTCCTGTTAAGCTTTTATATAACGAGGCCTTTCTTGAGAAGAATGATGCTTTAAAGCGCGAGGCCGTAATTAAAGGTTGGACAAGGCAAAGGAAATTGGCTTTAGTTGCCCAGAGTTGACGGCATCATCATGGTGAGATCCTTCGTTTCATTCGGGGTCACCATAAAGCAGAGAATATTTCCATGGTGAGGCTCTTCGCGGACTTTGTCGGCTCAGGGCCACCATCATGGGTGGAAAAAATACCTTTATTAGAGTCGTGATGGTGGGTATAGCTCAGCTTGGTAGAGCGCTTGACTGTGGCTCAAGTTGTCGCGGGTTCGAATCCCGTTACCCACCCCAGTAATTTTAACTCATTGTGGCACAATGAGTTACATAACATCACCGACGGTCGACCATCGTCGGTGATTTTTTATCTCCTAACGTTTACGATGGTTAGGGCATTTAAGGATTGTTTCCCCGACGGCGAATTATCTTTGTAACTCTCTGCATGATAGACCTCTCTGAATCGAGTGGTTTTATCTCTGAATTAGGCCAAAACCTCTCCTATTTAATGAAGGCTATTTAATGCCAAAATCGTCGAGATTTTGGAGCAATATGGGCCATTAAATAGAGAGGCCAGTATTTACCGCATTTCTGGGTTACCTAACAAGCTATATTATTTTTAATGTTGTTAGGTAATTAGCTCTTGACTAATGTTACCCAACAATGTATATTATTTAGTAGATTGTTGGGTAATAGGAGATTGGTATGGCCGGAGTGATTAAAGGAGTGTTATCGGAAGAGCTTGAGAATTCTCTTCGTATGAAGAAGGGCTATGAAGAGAATCTTAAGAGATTGCCCAAAGGCTGTCTTGCAAAGCGCAAGATAAGGGGGCATGAATATTTTTATCTGGTTAAGCGTGAAGGCAGAAAGATAAAATACGCTTATTTGGGTAAAATATCCCAGGAGAAGAAGGAAGAATACGAAAAGGCCAAAGTTTCGAGGGCAAAGTACAGGAAACTGCTGTCACAGGTTAAAAAGCAAATCAGGTTCTTAAGGAGTTCTTTGCGTGGAAAACAAGCAGTTTAATCTATGTCTGGAAGTTTTAAGGCGATTTCATAAAATAGGTCTCTTGGAGCATGTCATTTTGATCGGCAGTTGGTGTACGTATTTCTATAGGGATTATTTTGAAGGTGGTTCATATCAGTTCTCTTTAATTACCCGTGATATTGACTTTTTAATCGCTCATCCTTCAAGGTTGAATCAAAAAGTTGATCTGCCCGAGCTTCTCAAGGATCTGGGCTTTATTCCCGCTTTCAAAGGGGCCGAGGGGTATATGAAGCTTGACCATCCGGAACTTATCCTTGAGTTTTTAGTGCCGGAAAAAGGAAGGGGCATCGATAAACCTTTCCCTTTGCCGAAATTAAACATGAATGCTGTAACCTTAAGATTTTTAAACTTTCTTTCTTGCAATGTCATTAAGGTTAAAGTTGAAAATTTTACCGTTACTTTACCGCATCCCGCGAATTTTGCATTGCACAAATTGATTATTTCTCAACGAAGGATCAAAGAAGATAAAGCGGTAAAGGACAGAAATGCCGCTCTAGGAGTGTTGAAAACGCTTATTGCTATGGGGCGAAAGGATGAAATCAGGAGCGTTTTTCAGTCGGTGCCTCCCGGTTGGCAGAAGAAAATTTTAGATTCTTTAAAAGGAATGCAAGAAACTGAAATTATGGATTTTTTAAAAGATTAGCAGGTTTAGTTCGAATCCCCTTGGGAGGAGTGAGGGGATTTGATTTCACCATGAGTTCGAATCCCCGAAGAAACCCCAGTAATCTTATCTCATTGTGGCACAATGAGATACAACACATCACCGACGGTCGACGATCGTCGGTGATTTTTTATCTGGCGACTTCCCTAGGAGTTAGGGCGTTATTTTATTCGTAGTTTTTAAAATTACTTTTAGGCCGTATCTCCGTCGACAGAGAGGAATTATTTTAGAGGAAATTCTGGCAAAATAGGCCAAAACCTCTCCTATTTAATGAAGGCTATTTAATGCCATTGCGCTCATGATTATGGAGCATAATGAGCCCATTAAATAGAGATGCCTGTAGGTATCTCCTTATGGTCCTCAGTAATGTCTCTGGAGATACAAACCTCTTCGAATCAAAATCATCTTAGTATCGAGAGATTACTTAGGTATCAGACTCTTATATTTAAGATTAGTTGAATTTACATCATAATTATGTTATATTTATATTGTAATTATGGATAATTTACATTTTACCTGGGATGAAACTAAGAATAAGTCGAATCAAAGGAAGCACGGTGTTTCTTTTGAGGAGGCGAAAACAGTCTTTTTTGATGAAAATGCTATTGAATTCCCGGATCCGGACCATTCTAAGGATGAGGACAGATTTATCATGCTGGGATTCAGCCATAAATTACGAATGTTAGTCGTCTGCTATTGCTATAGGCAGAAGGAGACAATCATAAGGATTATCTCGGCACGTAAGGCTACAAGAAAAGAATCAGCGAGCTATGGAGGATAAAAATATGAGAAAAGAATACGATTTTTCTAAGATGAAGGGCCACAGAAATCCATTTGCCCGGCATTTAAAAAGACAAGTTACAATACGTTTGGCAGAGGATATTATCGACTATTTTAAATCATTGTCACACAAGAAGGATATCCCTTACCAAGTATTGATTAATCTGTATTTGCGCGATTGTATTGAATCGCACAAAGAATTAAGTTGGATAAGTGGGGGCAGAGCAAAAAAAGAAGTTGCGGCGATCCATTAAGTTTATATATAGGTGCTTCTTGGAGTAGTTCGAATCCCTTAAGGAGGGGTGAGAGGATTTGACCTCACCAGGATTCGAATCCCTTCACGAACCCCAGTAATATCCTTCTCCTGTCGCAATAGGAGAGGTTTAAGACCATGATTGATCCTTTCAGTCATGGTCTTTTTATGTGTTGGGGTGTCAAAGAGTTAGGCGATTAGTGTATTTTGTCTATCCTAAGAGTTTTCTGCAGTACCTGCTGTTTATAAAACCTCTCTAAATTAAGCCATATAAGGTCAAAAATGGGCCAAATCCTCTCCTATTTAATGGTGGCTATTTAATGCCAATATCGTCGCTATTTCGAGCATTATAAGGCCATTAAATAGAATCTTAGGCGAAATCACTACGAGAATTTGAAGGTAAGATTTTCCTGTGATAGATTATGGTTTAGGTATAAAATACAGCTTAATAGCGTATTTAATCAATATTCTAATAAGACAATATACAAGAGGGCCAGCATGTTACAGCTTCAAAAAGGATATTTTTATAACAAACTTACTTCAGATCGGAAAGATGATGACGATCTGAGGCAATGTATTGAAGATACAGTATCTAAATTATTGGTATCCGATACTAGCCTTAAGAAACCTGGCATTTTACTTGGTAAAATTCAGAGTGGCAAAACCAGGGCTTTCTTAGGCGTAATTGCTTTGGCTTTTGACAGTGGCTATGACATAACGATTATTCTTACTAAAGGCACAAAGGCCTTAGCTGAGCAGACACTGAAGCGCCTGCACGGGGATTTTGGGACATTTGAAGATGATGCTAAAGTTCAGATCCACGATATTATGTCATTCCCTAAGAATTTGGTCCCTTACGAATTAAGTCAAAAACTTATCATTGTTGCTAAAAAAGAAACAAATAATCTTAAACGCGTATTGACGGCACTTACTGAAACATATCCAGATTTAAAAAATAAGAAAATACTTATTATTGATGATGAGGCAGATTTCGCGAGTATAAGTTTTCATAAAGAAAAAGAAAGCGGAATTGTTGAACAAGGGAAAATTGCTAAACAAATTGATGAAATACGGACTAAGGTTGAAAAATCTGATTTTTTGCAAGTTACTGCGACTCCCTACTCGCTCTATTTGCAGCCTGATGGCGAAGTGTACGAAGATGGGCTGTTTCCACCTAAAAGACCGGCTTTTACCGTTTTGCTTCCTATGCATGGAAACTATGTTGGTGGTGATTATTATTTCTTGGAAAGTGAGAAAGACGATTCTCCGGCTGCCCATGTGTATGAAGAGGTTGGAGTAGAAGAATTAGAGGTCTTAAAAGCTAATAAGCTTCTCAAAAGAGCCGACCGTCGGACTCTAAAGATAGAAGAGGTGTTTACAAGCCCCTGCACCAAAGTTCTCAGATTCTCAATAATGAATTTTATTGTTGGTGCTTGCATTAGGCGCATTCAACAGGAGAATTCAGGGCAGAAGCAAGAGAATTATAGTTTTGTTATTCATACCGAACAATCTCGGACTTCACATTCTTGGCAGGAAGATGTTGTGAAGAGACTCAATGAAGAATTAAAGAAAATTGCCGAGAAAGATAATGATTTGTTCAACAAATTAGTTGGTGATGCATATGCAGGGTTAAAATCTTCTATTGAGCTGGCAGGATTACAGTTGCCGCAATTTGACGTTGTTTTAGACGCTGTCTCAAAAGTGTTGCTTGAAGGTATGCTTGTGGTTGAAAAAGTTAATTCAGATAAGGATGTGAAGGCTCTCCTTGATAACAAGGGGCAATTGAAGCTCCGAACTCCACTTAATATATTTATTGGCGGTCAGATATTGGATAGGGGCATTACGATTAAAAATATGATTGGTTTTTATTATGGGAGAAATCCGAAAAGATTTCAGCAAGATACAGTGCTACAGCATTCTCGGATGTACGGTGCTCGAAGCAGGGAAGATTTAGCTGTTACTCGTTTTTATACCACACGCGGTATCTATGAAATTATGCGTCGTATTCATGAATTTGATAATGCTCTGCGAGAAGCTTTTTTGAATGGCTCTCATGACCAGGGTGTTTATTTTATTCGCAAAGATGAGAGCGATAAACTTGTGCCATGTTCCCCCAGTAAAATAATGATGTCGAATATCACAACTCTAAAGCCATACAAGAGGTTGCTTCCGTATGGGTTTCAAACTGACTATAAATCAAACATAAAGAAAGATATCGAGGATTTTGATAAGGAAATTCTAGGTCTTAGGGATTTTAACAAATCAGATGAATTTTTAATACCGATTGAACAAGCGCTTGTTCTTTTGGAGAAGATAAAAAATACCTTTGCGTCTTATGAAGAGGGATATGAGTGGAATGTTAAATCTCATAAGGCTAGCTTAGAACATTTGTCACTCAATACGGCTAATAAGGAACAGAAGGGAAAGGTTTGGGTTTTGGTAAGAACGGATAGAAATAACCGACGATTAAGAGAGGATGGTTTAAGATTTTTTGATGCACCGGATACGGCGCATATCGAAGGGAAAGTTGCTAGAGAATTAGCTATCGATGTGCCAGCTCTTATGCTTTTTAGACAAAATGGTAGAGAAGACCAAGGATGGAAGGGTTCGCCATTTTGGTGGCCGGTGATTGTTGCCCCTAAGAATACTCATACCTCTATTTTTGCCAGTGATGTTATAGATAATTCTCCTAGGGTTTAGAATATTCCCCATACTTCTTTTTGTTTTGACCACCCTAATTCCTTCGCAATTTCATTCACTTTATATTCGGGTATTTCAAAAATTTTCTTATCATTTGATAGCAATATCTCTTCCTGAATCTTCGGTGATAAAAATAACATTCCCATGATCTGGCATATTCTCACGTGACTCATATTGAGCCAGCCCGCCACTTGTTTTAAATCCTTAGCAGTGCCTTCCTCAATAAGTCCCTGTATTTGATGTGCTAGGAGCAAATTTTGGCGCAGTTGAGGCACGGTTTCCATCGGCTGGTGTCTCGGCGGAACTGGGTGATGTTTTAATTCATCCTTGCTTACCTCAAGCCGATATGGTTTTTTCTTGTCGTTGAGTGTTATTTCAAGAATTCCTTCTTTGCCGTTATACCCAATTTCCTGAACGAGGTTTTGAAGAATTTTTCTCTTCTCTTCAAGGTTGCATGTATCCCATTCCTTCGGATCAAGTTTTTTGTCTTTGGTCAGCTTTCTGAGAGATTCGACTACCTTGGTTTCCATAAGGCCTACATTAACGAGTTTTGTGGGGCAGTCTTGATAACCTCGTTTTTGGGCGTTTGAACAAACATAGTGGGAATACCGCAATTTGCCGTGCTTGACGCTATGGGAGTAATACATCGATTTATTACAGGCCGAGCATTTTAAAATATGGCTCAGAAGGGCTATTTTTTTTCCGGTGGGTTTACGAATTTGAGGTTTATCCGGATGCCGACGCAAGGCTTCTTGGACACACATAAAAATATCTTCATTAAGAATCGCTTCTTGTTCGCCAGGATATAGGATGCCTTGATATCGAACTTTTCCTATGTAATGGGTATTATTTAGGATTTTCAGCATAGATGTTGTTGTGAATTTGACTCCTCCGCCGGTTTTGCCGTCTGCCAGGTGACGAATCTTCGTTCTATATCCCTTTTCATTTGCTATTTTGACGACTGATAGGAGGGTGCGCTCTTCGAGATAAAGTTCAAAGAGTTCTTTGGCAATTTTTGCCTCGGCCGGATTTACGATGAGCCTGTGCGTTATCTTATCGAGGTCGTATCCTAACGGTACACATCCGCCGATCCACTTGCCTTTCTTCTTGGCAGCGCTTATCTTGTCGCGAGTGCGTTCACTGATGATTTCACGTTCAAACTGGGCAAAGGAGAGAAGGATGTTTAACGTCAGCCGGCCCATCGAGCTATTGGTGTTGAAGTGTTGGGTCACCGAGACAAACGTGACCTTATGCTGATCAAAGAACTCAAGGAGCTTGCTGAAATCAAGCAGGGATCGCGATAACCGGTCAACCTTGTAGACCACAACGCAGTTGACCTTGTCTTCTTTAATATCGGCTATGAGCTTCTGAAGGGCAGGGCGGTCTGTGTTTGCGCCTGTATAACCGCCGTCATCGTAGCGTTCAGGCAAATGAATCCAGCCTTGGGATTTCTGGCTCTGGATGTAGCTTTCAGCGGATTCGCGCTGGTTATCAAGGGAGGTGAATTCCTGCTCCAGACCTTCAGAAGTGGACACACGTGTGTAAATGGCACACTTTATTTGAGGTTTCTCTTTAGAATCCGAAGAATGAGAATCCATTCCAATGGGCTCCTGTGATTTCATGGGCCACAGCTGACAGGCTCTTGTAAAATTTGTCCTTGTACTCGAAACCCTTCTCAAGCACCTTCACCTGATATTCTTGGTCCTTGTATCGCTTTTGGATAACGGTGCCGGGGATCGGCAGGCGCTTATCCCTTAAGAAGGGGATGGCAACCACGTTTTTGCCACCGGAAACAACCTGTGGCCTAAGCGTCTTGTTGTTGATCGGATCGTATTTTGTGATCAATTCGGAAATTTTTGCTTTAGTTTCTTCCGATAGGCCGCCGTATTCAAGCTCCTGCATCCGATAGGCGATCTTCCGGATAAGATGAACCTTATTATCTGAGGGCGCCTTTTGGCCGTCAAACAGGGCTTCGTATTCAGCTTGGAGTTCTGCGATGTTCTTATCCTTTAAGGCTTCAATTTTTTCTTCCATGACTCTCTCCTTCAGGTTACATATAGCCATACAATACGAGATATAGCAAGGGAATAAGAGAGGTGTTTTTTGGTTGTGAAAGTTGCGGGAAGGTAGTAAAATAAGATACAAATTGTTACATTTTGTTATATATAAGAGGAGATTATGGAGACATTCACTGTTGAAGAAATCGCTAAATATTTGAAGCTTCACGAATATACAATTCGGCGTCTTGCCAGGGAAAGAAAGATACCATCTTTTAAGGCGGGTGGACAATGGCGTTTTCGTAAAGATGAAATTAATATTTGGTCGAGAAGCAAGAGCGCTCATAAGGAGTCGGCATGAAAAAGAAAAATACTAACGGCAAGGAGCTAAATCTGGAGGCTATGCTTTGGCATCCTCAGGTAAGCACTTTTGGGGAGGAAGCCTAAAATGTCGAATTTAAAAAAAGGTCACGAGCTTATTCCGTCAGCACGAAGATTAATAAAATCACTTCGTGATCTGGGCTATGATTTCGAGCAGGCTGTTTCAGATGTTATTGATAATTCTATAGCCGCAGGCGCTTCTTTAGTTGCTGTCGATGTCGAATTTGACGGGGATGATACCTGGGTTCGTATTGCTGATAATGGGAAAGGAATGAGTCCGGATCAGCTTCGTGAAGCAATGCGATATGGTTTTGAACGCGAATATGCCGAAGATGACTTAGGTAAATTCGGACTAGGACTTAAAACTGCTTCAATGAGTCAGTGCCAATGTCTTTCTGTGGCTAGCCGCAATAGTAAGTCTCGTGCTAACATCGCAGCTTATTGCTGGGATTTAAATCATATTGAAAAGACAAATAAATGGGAAATTATTCCCATAGGAAGGAATGGACTTCGTCCTGCTATTTTGAATCCACTTAAGGATACAACTGGAACTGTTGTCCTTTGGCAAAAGCTAGATCGAATTTTAGGATACAGTCATCCATATGGAGAATTTGCTCGTAAACGACTTTTAGCTATGTGTCGCGAACTTGAAATGCATCTCGGGATGGTTTTTGAGCGATTCCTTAGCGGTGAGGTTTGTAAAAAACACTTCAAGGTTCTGCTTAATGGTAATGAAGTGAAGCCTTGGGATCCTTTTTGTCAGTCGGAGGGTAAAACAAAAAAATTGCAATCTATTAAGTTGCATTTGGAACACGAAGGTGTGCAAGGGGATGTTTTGATTGAACCATTTATTCTTCCTCATCAAGATGATTTTAGTTCACACGATGCCTGGAGAGCTGCGAGTGGTCCGGATGACTGGAACCAGCAACAGGGATTTTATATCTATCGTGCCGGACGCATGATTCAAAGTGGAGGCTGGTGTAATTTACGTGCTCCTGATGAACACACAAAGCTCGCTCGTGTTAAAGTTAGTTTTCTGCCAGTTCTTGATGATGCATTCAAGATAAATGTTGCAAAGATGCGCGTTCAGATGCCGGCGCAAATTCGAGAAGAAGTTAAAAAAGCAATCGTGCCTGTAGTTAAACTTGCTCGTGAGATATATGACAAGCGATCTAGAAATTCGACGCGGCAAACGGCCGATCCTGATAATCATCGGCCTGGAACACCCGAAGAAGTATCGCCTAGTAATCAATCCACGCATTCATCTTCCAGAGAGCCTGAAAAGTTAACTTTTGATGAGTGGGTACGGCGTATTCTTTCAGCAGCTAAGCCAAAAGAAAGAAATGTAATAAAAACTGTTGTGGCTAGGTTAAAAGGAAAGTAAAAATGACGGAATCCTTGCGTATTCTTACTCCAGAGCAGCAGGTAGCGGTTAGAACTGCCCGTTTATTATTAGATCTAGGGCATTCGTTGGAAACAATAATAAGTAGTTCATTAATCCCTGCAGAGCTGAAGGAGTTCGTCCGCGCAGAAATTCAACGTGATGAGATTATTACATTAATTCCAGCGAGAATTATGGTTGCGAACCCAGACAGAACAAATTGGCTGGCAACCTTAGATCGTTCCTCTTGGTATTATTGGCCGGCTCTTCGACAGTTTCTCATTACTAATAAGGGTTGGAATCTGCAAGCTGTGCGTTCTCTCGATGATAGTTCTGATAAAATTCTTCGACAATTAGCCCTGCCTTCCGATAATAGATTTGATATTAGAGGTTTGGTTTTAGGTTTTGTTCAAAGCGGGAAGACTGCAAATTATACTGCTTTGGCAGCGAAAGCAGCAGACGCAGGCTATCGTCTGATAATAGTGCTTTCAGGCATAGACAACGGTCTAAGAAGACAGACAAATACTAGATTAAAACAGGAATTGGTTGGATACGCAGATAATCGTCCAGGTGCTGTTCGAATGCCGCCCATAGGAAAACAATGGCATGAGTTTACAAGAGATGAATTAGATGGAGATTTCCGATCCGGTTTTGCTAATCATGCTGCTTTGCAGGGGTCGCAGCCAGTGCTACTTGTAGTTAAGAAGAATGGTTCCGTGCTTCGACGTCTTTTGCGATGGTTAGATGATGCACCATTAGAGACGCGTCGGATTTTACCGATGCTTCTAATAGATGATGAAGCTGATCAAGCCAGTGTTGATACGCGCGGTAGTTATCAAACTGAAGATGATTTACCGGATCCCGCAGACCCTGATTATGAACCGCCTTCTACGATAAACAGCTTAATCAGGGATTTATTGGGTCATTTTGAGCGGAGGGCATATGTTGCATATACAGCTACTCCTTTTGCAAATATATTGATTCCGCATGATACTGCAGATCCAAGCGTCGGAAATGATCTCTATCCAAAAGATTTTATTGTTGATTTGCCGAAGCCTATCGGGTATTTCGGTGCAGAAGACATATTTGGCAGGATGGATGATGTTGCTGGAGACAATGCAGATGGCTTAGACATAATACGTGATGTAACAGATGAAGATATTATAGCATTGGAACACGGGCAGGTGCCATCTTCGCTGGTTAATGCAATTTATGATTTTGTTTTGGCAGGCGCTGCTCGCGCAAGTAGGGGGCAAGGGGCGAATCCAGCGACGATGCTTGTTCATGCCAGTCAGCTTATTGTCGTGCAGGCGCAACTACGTCGGCTTGTTGAGGAGGAGTTTACCGAGATACGAGATGAGTGGAGGTATCAGCGTGGACATGGTATAAGGCAACGCTTAAGAGAGCGCTGGCAAGCAGATTTCAGCAGGGTCACGGGTAGTATAAATTCGAGCCGCAATGTGACTTTTGATGTCATCGAACCGCATATCGGCAGTTTTTTAGAAGCTGTCCAAGTGCGGGAAATAAACAGCACAACAGGAGAGGTTTTAAATTACGAGCGCGAATCTTCTCTTAAGGCTATTGCAATTGGTGGAAACAAGCTATCCCGCGGTCTTACATTAGAAGGTCTTCTCATTAGCTATTTCATACGGAGAAGCGTAACTTATGATACTTTAATGCAAATGGGAAGGTGGTTTGGATTTCGAGAGGGATATGAAGATCTAACGCGTATATGGACGACAGCAGAGCTGGCCGGCTGGTTTAGTGATTTAGCTTTTGTGGAACATCGATTACGAGAAGACATAGAAGTATATGAGAGTCACGGATTGACTCCGTATCAGGTAGGTATGCGTATTTGGCAGCACCCTACAATGCAGGTAACTAATCCGCTTAAAAGACGATTTACATCAAGTGTGACATTGAGTCAGAGTTATTCGCTTGCTCTGGAGCAGACATTTAAATTTCCGTTGCACAGATTGGAATCCTTAGCTGTACAGGCAGAAAGAAATCTCATCGCTGTGAAAGATCTGATTAGCAGGTTAGGTGCTTCGGATGCGACATATTCAGATGATAAGGGGCCTGTGTGGACGGGAATTTCACCGATGGAGATTTTAGAATTTTTACGCAGGTATCAAGTTGATTCAGAGATTCGAAGTTTTTCGTTACCTTTGTTATGTGCCTATATTGAGAAATTGGTAGCGGTTGGTGAGCTTGCACATTGGACTATAGCTGTGCGAGGGCGTCAATCACGGGATCCTGTGTTAGGGGTTGCAGATTGGGGCTTGCCTGGTGGTGCAATAGCACAGATAAGCCGTTCGCGTATAGGTGAGACTGATTCTTTAGGTGTAATTACCAGTCCAGGCGATGAAACAGTATGTTTATCAGAAGAAATGAAGCAGCGGATTAGAGAGCAGATGTCATCTGCCCAGGCAGCGGGTGATAATAAATCTGAGAATAGAATAGCACGCGAGATCCGTAATGCTACTGAAGGGCTACTGCTTCTTTATCCCATCAGCCGTTATTCAGGACATGATTTAAATGAAGGCAACCGACGTCCCTTATATTCTAACCCTGCTGGTCCGTCGGCACGCGATCTGGTAGGACTTGCATTATCTTTTCCCAAGTCGGAACAGTCTCAGAGTGTTGAAGCCTTTATTCAAGGCACTGTTGGATGGAGACCGATCGAATGATTCGAATAGAATCTGATATCTGGGATAATTTAGTTAAAGCATCACCAGAAGGCGGAAATCTTTCTGCTCGTCTAGCTTTTCCTGGTATCGCCAATCGATTATATGCAGCAATAGATGTTGAAAAGAGAAGGCATCTGCTGGTTCTTTTAAATCCCGAAGATAGTATTTTACTTGATACTCAGAGTCGCGGCTTGAAAGTTAATACCCGAGAACTTAAGATTCTCGGCAAAGAAAGTTCCCGTTATATTGATATTGAGTGCTGTGACCCTTCAGGACATGATGCTTTTGATCTTATTGGTGGAGAGATTGTCGGTGGCCTGTCGTCAGTTGACTCTGTTCCTTCAGATATTGTGACACATGTGTTGGCAAAGTGGCGGCGATTCTGGGGGCAAATGCAGCGGCAGCTAATGACACGGGAAGAACAGCTGGGATTATTTGCTGAGTTGTGGTTTCTTATTAATTGGTTGCTTCCTACGATTGGCCATAAGGCTGCTTTTGAACGCTGGAGAGGGCCATTTGGTGCTCGAAATGATTTTGAATGGACGGGTTGTTCGGTCGAAGTAAAGGCCACAACTTCTCACCGAGGATTGATTCATCATATCAATGGTTTAGAACAACTTGAAGATTCAGCAGAAGGTAGATTATTGCTATTTAGTATGCAATTGCGGGAGGAGGGAGGAGCTTCTCTAACTCTGCCTGCATTAATTAAAAAGTGTAAGCAATTATTGATCGCGGACCCAGACGTTTTAAGTATGTTCGAATCAGGGTTAGTGCAGGTCGGCTATTCTTTGGCTCACGAAGATGAGTATGCCAAGATGCGTTTACGAATCATTCAAGAAGCTTTATTCAGAGTTGAGGCTGATTTTCCACGGATAATAACTGGAGTTTTTTCGGCTGGAGTTCCTGTTGGGGTTGAAAAAGTAGAATATGAAATTAATCTTTCCGCTTTTTCACATTTGATTTTGGCAAAAAAAATTGAAGATAGCGCAGAGATTTTAAAATAGTATTTAGTTTATGTCGAGATTAAGTATTTTAAAGGAGTAATTTTATACATGAATTCTATTCCTGTAATTGATCTATTCGCTGGCCCAGGAGGATTAGGGGAGGGTTTCAGTGCTTTTAAGGATAAAGCAGGAAACAATCCTTTTAAGATCAGTCTCTCCATAGAAAAGGACGAACTGGCGCATCAGACTTTGAAATTGAGGAGTTTCTTTCGTCAATTTTCTAATCGAGATATTCCCGAAGAGTATTATCAATATTTGAAAAAGGAAATTACGCGCGAAGAACTTTTTAAGAAATATCCCGATGAAGCCAGTGCAGCTTCAGAAGAGGCATGGCTGGCAGAACTTGGGAAAATGCCCCACGGGGAGGTGAAGCAGAGAATTCGCAAAGCACTCGCCAGCTCAAGAAGCTGGGTTTTAATCGGAGGGCCGCCCTGTCAGGCATATTCAGTAGTGGGAAGAGTGAGAATGAAGAAAAAAGATCCCGAGAAGTTTGAAAATGATAAGAGGCATTTTCTGTATAAGGAGTATTTAAGAATTATTAGAGATCATAGACCTCCAGTATTTATAATGGAAAACGTGACAGGGATATTGTCTTCTAAAACAAATGGAAAGCATATTTTTACTCAGATTCTTGAAGATTTGAAATGTCCGATTAACGCCTTTAAGAAGAAAAAGCGGCCGTTAGAAGAAATCAAAAATAGGAATAAATATGAAATTTATTCATTGGTAAAAATAAAGAGTGAGACCGACCCTCATGAAAATAAGGATTTTGTTATTTACAGCGAGAAGTATGGAATTCCACAGAGAAGACACAGAGTAATTCTATTGGGCATAAGGAAAGATCTCATAATTAAACCCGCACAGCTTGCGCAATGTGCAAAGAAGATTAAGATGTGGGATGTAATAAATGATTTGCCCAAGTTAAGAAGTGGTCTTACTGATACTTTCGATTCTATCGAAAACTGGAAAAGACTATTGGTGGGAATCCCTGATTTTGAATGGTTTAAAGATAAGATGGACGATAAAGTTTTTGTCGATAGATTGAAGATGCGCTTAAGTAATCTGAATGGGTGTTTGAATTCGGGGAATGACTATGTTCCTCATAAAAAATGGCCAAAATGGCACAAAGGATGGTTTATTGATTCTAAATTCAAAGGCATTTGTAATCATGTTTCAAGGAGGCATATTAAGAGAGATCTTTTGAGATATTTTTATGCAGCCTGCTTTGCTAAAAAACTTAAGAAATCTCCTGAAATAAAGGATTTTCCGAAGAATATCTGGCCGGAGCATAAAAATATTTCTAAAGCCTCGGAAGGTATAATGTTTTCCGACCGTTTCAGAGTTCAGTTAAAAAATAAGCCGTCTACAACGATTACTTCCCATATCTCAAAAGACGGCCATTATTATATTCATCCAGATCCTATCCAATGCAGGAGTTTAACAGTGAGAGAGGCGGCGAGACTCCAAACATTCCCTGACAATTATTTGTTTGAAGGACCACGCACTTCTCAATATCAACAGGTGGGTAACGCTGTTCCTCCACTTCTTGCAAGACAAATAGCAGGGATTGTTTCAGATCTTTTTGAGAGATTGGATGAGCATGGACAGGCTCACTAAAGCAAAAAGAAGCTGGAACATGTCCAGAATCAGGGGGAAAAACACCGCCCCTGAATTAACCGTTAGATCTTTTTTGCATCGTAATGGGATACGTTTCAGAATTCATGCAGTAAATCTCATTGGCAAGCCAGATATAGTTCTTCCAAAATACAAGACAGTCGTATTTGTTCATGGTTGTTTTTGGCATAGGCATAAAAATTGTAAATATGCTTATGAACCAAAAAGCAGGATAGCATTCTGGAGACATAAATTTAGTGATAATGTAAGAAGATTCAGTCAAGTTAAGACAGAGCTTGAAAAAAAGGGATGGAAAACCTTGGTAATTTGGGAATGTGAAGTGGGTGATACGAAAAAACTATCTAAAATCTTGAATAGTTTGGTCCGTGGCAAGGCTAACTAATGAATATCATATTATCTCAACGTATTGATACAGATTCTGACTATGAGGATATACCTTTTCAGCTCTATCACTATCCTAAGCGATACTATAGGCAAATTAAGCCGGGCGATGTTTTCATATATTATCAAGGTGACCGGTGGAAGAGAGAGAACAGATACTATTTTGGCAGCGGGGTTATTGGGGAGATTGAGTCCCAGGATAATGGGCAAACCTACTTTGCTAAAATAATAGAAGGTCAGCAATTTCCTAACAAGGTCCCAATTTATATGCCAGACGGGAAGAGTTTTTATGAATCAATTGGCTATGAGAAGATACGAAATAAACCTAATCCTTCTTGGCAGAATTCTATAAGAAAAATATCCTTACAGGCTTTTAATTCTATTTTGCGGGCTGCTTCAATTAGAATCGATATATTTTCTGGTAGTTCAAGCGTTGAAGTCCAATTGGACGATATTAGTACTTTGAGGCAACTGAATCAAAGATATAAAGATCTTCCTCCTCTTCAGAAGCACAAAAAGATAGAGGCACACTTGGATAGAGGGGAGGCTGTCACTAAAGCGCTGAAGAAAATATTAAAACCTGTCTGCCAGGTTTGTGGTAAGGAGTGTTTTGAAAAACACAATGGAGACAAATATATAGAAGCTCATCATATAAAAGAGATATCTAAGACTTCTCCCGGGGCACTTTGTACTGATAATATTATTTTAGTCTGTCCGAATTGCCACAGAGAAATACATTACGGTAAGCATTTTTCTGTTTCAGATGAGGGAGATTTTATTGCGCTGGCAACTTCGGCAGGCAAGGCAAAAATAAGCAAAAACACAATGGACAATTTGTTGAATATTATTCAAAAAAATAACATAGGCAAGTATGAACTATAAACTATCCCCATCCGATTTAACCTATCTATTTGAAGGCTGCAAGTATTGTTTTTCTTTAAAAGTTAAGCATAAGATAAGTCAGCCATCAATGCCTATGCCTGGAATTTTCAGCGCGATTGCAGGTAGGCAAAAAGATTTTTATGTGGGAAAGAGGACAGAGGAGTTTTCATCTGAAATACCTCCAGGAGTTATTGAATACGGAGAGCAGTGGGTAGAATCTATTCCTATAAATCTTGATGGATGTGCAGCCTCTTGTTATATAAAAGGTCGTTTTGACATGGTAATAAAATTTGATGATGGAAGCTATGGAGTTATTGATTGCAAGACCGCAAGCCCTTCAGAAACGAAATCTCAGATGTATGGGAGACAATTACAAGCTTATACTTATGCACTTGAAAATCCGGCTAAAGATCAGCTTTTTTTGACGCCGATTACGAAACTCGGCTTACTTTATTTCAAACCAACCGGTTTTGAACAACTTAATCTTAATGAGCAGGCTTTTAGAGGGGATCTTGTCTGGCATGAAGTGCGGAGAGATGATGCGAGTTTCCTTGGTTTTATAAAATCTGTTGTTAGTGTTTTGGAATCAGAAGAAATTTATCCGCATACTTGTGAACATTGTGAATATTGCAGGCAGGGGAATGCCTGTCTTGTGGGAAAGCAGGATGCTTTGGAAAGAGGATGTACTTGTTGTACCTGGTGCACATACAGGTTTAGGATGAAAGAATTAGATGGTTCTGCGAGCGCTGCTCTGAAGGATCTGTCTTTTAAGCCGCTTCCTACTTGTCCTCAATGTGGAGGGCAGATGATAAAAAGATCCGGAAAGTATGGCGTTTTTTTTATCATGCAATAAATATCCTGACTGCAAGGGTACAAGAAAGATATAAGCCAAAAAATCAACTATGCGGTCGGTTCATTGTAAACAACATATAAATGTGTTATATTATTTATAGTAATTTATCGGCAAGCGGTCGCAAGACCGTTTTCGAGCCATAAGGCTCAAATTACCTAGGGCGATGAGCCCAGGAGATTACTGTCGATCCTCGCGAGAGAAAACGCAAGGGTTGAATCGGCGGAGAAGAAATTCAAAGGGGGGAACACTTTGGATGACTTCTCTTTTTGTTTATTAGGGGCGAAAAGAGGAAATCTCAAAGATGTTAGATGGGATAACTCTCACTGCCCCTAAAAAACGAGAAGGAGGACGCCGATGGAAATCAGAATAATCTCCGTCAGCCAGATTAACCCTGCACCGTACAACCCGCGCATAGACCTCACCCCAGAAAATCCGGAATATCAAAAATTGAAAAATAGCATCAATGTTTTTGGTTATGTTGAGCCCATCGTTTGGAATGAGGGTACCGGTAATCTTGTCGGTGGCCATCAGCGTTTTAAGATTTTGATTGAGCAAGGAGCAAAAGAGATTGAGGTTAGTGTAGTTAATTTGCCTATCGAGAAAGAGAAGGTGCTGAATATCGCCTTAAATAAGGTAAGAGGCGATTGGGACCAAGATAAGCTGGCGGTTCTTCTTGAAGAGCTGCAAAAGACACCCGATTTTGAAATAGGCCTCACTGGCTTTGATTTACCCGAAATAAGCCAGATTCTTGATCGTTATGGTGAACATAATAACGCCGATGATTTTGATTTTGGTGCCGCTCTTGAGGCGATAGAATCACCTGTTACGCAAGAAGGTGATTTAGTTGAGCTCGGGCCCCACAGGATTCTCTGTGGCGATTCATCAAATCCGGATCACCTCAAAAAGTTGCTGGCTGACAGCCAAGTCAACCTTCTGCATACTGATCCGCCTTACAATGTCGATTATTACGGCGGCAACAGGCCTAATGCCAGCTCTCGCCCAGCAAAACACAAGTTATGGGACCGGATATATTCCGACAATATGTCTCAGGAGGAATATGAGAAGTGGTTTAAGGTTATTTTATCTAATGCTACGCCTTTCTTGGCCGCTGGTTCTCCAATTTATATCTGGAATGGCCATCGTCAGTTTGGGCCGATGCATCAGATGTTGAAAGAGCTGGGATTCCATGTTTCGTGCGTTATTACGTGGGCCAAAGAGAGCTTTTCTTTAGGCTTCGGCGACTACAATCAAAGGACGGAGTTTTGTTTATATGGTTGGAAAGCCGATAACGGCGCGCATCTTTGGTATGGCCCCAACAACGAAAGCACGCTATGGGAAATCCATCGCGATTTGACGAAAGGATACAGGCATCCGACTCAAAAACCTATCGCTATCGCCCAGCGGGCTATCTGCAATAGTTCAAAACGAGGAGATGTTGTTCTCGACCTCTTTTTAGGTTCTGGCTCTTCGCTTATAGCAGCTGAGAGCCTGGAGAGGCGCTGTTTTGGTATCGAGATAGATCCGCGTTACTGCGATGCGATCGTGCGTCGGTTTATTTCTTTTGCAGGGAAAAATAAAGTTTCAGATAAAGTCAGACAAAAATATACAAGGGAGGTGTCAGATGCCTCCAGATAAAACCCTGAAGGAAGAAACGCCCATTCTGTCCCTGATTCAGGAGATTAAAGACGGCAGAGTAGATGCAAGATTGATCGGTAAGGACGAACGCCAAGGATGTATTGAGGTGCTTATCGGAGAAGGGTATAACGTTCCGCAGATTGCGCAGACATTGAAAAGATGCGAAAAGACCATACGTCGCGATCTTGATGGGATACGAGCGCGCAACGCAATCTCTCCAGATACGGAGTTAGCTAAAAAGATCGTAGGGGACATGTTGATGTATGTAAGGACTCATCGGGATTACCTTATGCGCTTGGCACGGAAGGGTGATGCTTCTGTTTCAGAAAAAGCTCAAGCTGAATTCTATGCGGCCCAGCTGGACCTCAACCTAATCGCAAAACTCCAATCGCTTGGTTATTTGCCCTATAAAGATAAAAATGTGTGTGTTGATTTATTCACAAAGTCTGTTTTGCCTCCACCAATGATTTTCTTCGAAGATCGCGAAGAAGGTGAGGAGCCTACAACTATAGAAAAATATTAAAAAGAAAAAGCTGGTTAAATTCTAAAACTATTTGACAATAAAATAGTTAGGGAATATAATTCATTTAACAATTTGGATATCAGTGGTGAAGTTAGAAGGGGTAAATCCGCCACTTAAAACAATAAAAACCTTCGCCCAAACAGGCGGAGGTTTTTTGTTTTAGTGGATAATAGTTTTATCAAATCTATCAATTAAAAAGGCGGAAAAATATGACTTTGATAATATCGACCATTACTTCCTCGGGTATTGTTTTAACTGCAGATAGCAGGCAGTCTTACCAAAACAGAGCGGGGGCAATTCGCATTGGTTCTGATAATGCCTCGAAGCTTTTCAGGCTTTCCGATTATGTTGGAGTTTCTATTTCAGGCAAGGCTTTTATTAACGAAGAAAAGGAATCCTTCAAGGACGTTGGATATTTCATTAATAGATTCAAACAAACGGAAGATCTAAAAGAATTAACGGTTCGAGATATCGCTAATAAGCTAAATAAATATCTCGGAGATCTTTTTGTTGAAAAAGAGAGATCATCTTTGAGAAAGCTCATTGAAGAACAAATTGTTAAGCTCGGTGGAAAGAATTTAGTTTTCCTCCCCTTAGCCGATCCTTTGATTCCGTATTCATATGAAGATAAGGATGGTAAGCCAATCTCGGATACAGGAATGATTGAGACAATTAATATGATTGTAGCAGGTGTTGATAAAGACAAAGTGGGAAGAGCCTACTCTATTTGGGTTCCTAAAGGAATAACATTGGAAAAAGATACTCAGCTTTGTGGTGCTTTGTGGTGTGGTCAAAATGACGTTGTCATGCGAATTATTAGAGGATTCGCTCCAGAAATAGAAAAACTTAATTTTATAAAAGAGGCTTTAGCGAAAGACAATGCTTCAACTGTTTATCAGCTCAATCAAATGGAGTATATAATTAATTGGGGGACGATGACTATTCAGGATGCGATAGATTTTTGTGTGTTAATGACTCGTACTACTGAAAGCATACAGAGGTTTTCTGACGGTACCTTATTACAGCCTGGTGGAATTCCTGGCGTTGGTGGAGAGATTGATATAGCTGTTATTACTCCTGAAAAAGGATTTCGGTGGCTTAAGAAGAAAAAATTGCAAGCTGAAGGAGCAGATCTCTCCTTGGAATAGTAATAAAATGAAATATCGGAGTGCTACTTAAGGAAAAGCAAGTTATGGCGAATTCGGACGACAAGACCATTAAGTCAAATTTCAAAGATCTCTTTTGGGAATTGATTCCCGATTTTAGTTTCGACGTAACAAGCCACGGCAATATTAATAACGCTTTTAAAATAATTAGATTTTACAGAGATGAGAATTACGAATTGAAGTGTAGATTAGAAGCGAATGTTGGTGACGATATTAAAACCAGGATGCAATTAAGTCCCTTCCAGAATAAGCTTAATAGGGATGCAGGTGTTCTATCCGCGGGGGATGACTTGTTTGCGCAGAAATATAACTTCACAGCGGGGATAAAAGGTTTCCATTATAATCGCATGGATGCAAACCAAGATCCGTGTTTTATAGAAGGGGATGCTTATCAAATCCACATAGCTTCAAGTAAAACATCGGAGGAAACGGAATTCATTCACTATTGGTATTTAAATGGTCTTGGAGAGAATGGGCCATTTTGCCGTTCATCTGAGGCTGAATTTAAGACATCTTTGAAATTGAGGATAGATGATATCGAAAAGGAAATCGAGCGCCCTGCTTTTGGTGGGGTTTCGATCGATTGCATGCGGCTATCGATTAATAACAAAAAATTTGTCTTCGGGCGGATTAATGAAATATTCTCAGAAGATATTCCTTGCAGCTACCTTCGGTTTACTAAAGAGAGTTTGCCAACTAAAGAAGAACTCGAAGCAATAGAAAATACTTTAAGTTTTATTTTTGGGAAGATTTTTTTATATGTTGGGTATTCAAAATACAATGCTGATTACTTTTTAATAGAGAGGCTATTCCAAGATCCCTATATGTATGATGCAAGTCTTTCAAAGATTAAAAAGTTAGCAGCCTTTGAACCGTTTATTATAAGCAGAAAAAAGATAGGAGATGGCGAAATAATTATCAATCAGATGCTGGATAAGTATTTTGAGTCCCTAAAAGCATTTCCGTTAAACGAAGTTGTCGAAGCCATCAATATGTTTAGACTATTTCCTTTCGATCTCAAAATTATGCCTTTATCGGTAGCCATAGATTTACTTAAAAACGCTTGGTTCAGAAGTGATAGGTCTCCATCGAAAGGAAAACATTTGGGTGACGATAATTACAATACAGTTATTTCAAAATATCTTGTGGCAATTAAAACGGATTTAAAGAATTTTTTCAATCCTGCTTTTAGCGCAGCGAGCCCATCTAATGAAGTGCCGGAAAGGCTGAAACCAATTATTAATAGGATAGAGGCGGCAAATAATATGAGTAACAACGAAAGAATTATGGTATTTTTTAAAGAGCTAGGTTTAAATATCTCGCAGGCGGAGGAAACAGCTTTGCGAACGAGGAATATAGTTGTACATGGATCTTCCAAGGAAAGAAATGATCAACAGTTCATAGACAATGTATACATTTACTATACCCTATTAAATAAAGTTGTCTTAAAATTATTATCGTATGATGGTTTTTATTTAGATTATGGCACTCACGGTCACCCTCAGCGGCATATGACCCTGCCCATTACATCCCGATCTTGACGAGAGAATAACATCGTTTAATGTATTTCATTAATTATGAATAATAGACCGATAGATAAAATTAGAAATTCTGGTGGAAAGATGACGCTGCCATCAGACACGGGCGGCATTACCGATATGTGTGAGATCAACGGCGCGTTACACATGTTTGGAGGTTCTGCTATTTATCGTGTTCAGCTCGCGGACGAGATTGATCCTCAGCGTACGAATATTGCCATACCCAATACGCATCAGAAGGTACTGTCCTACGGGACAGAGCATCTTTTTGTTCGGCAAACTTTGATGACAGCACGGCGTCTATTCAATAATAATGTGTTGGGTCCTGTTTTCAATTATAAAGCTGGGATTAACTTATCCTTTGAGGCGCTGCTAGACTTGGCGGCAATGCATGACGTAATGAAGGAGCTTCGCGATAAATTAGGCAAGATATCGGAAGACGTGAAGAACCTTGTCGTGGAGCAGCGTTCCATGAAGATACCTACCATGGGAGATGTTCGGGGTGAAACCAAGGCGTTTCTGCAAAAAGCTGATCACGTGATCGTCGCCTTGTTTAACATTGCCAAACTTTTCTATGGCGATGCGATTGGTCCGAGCTGGTTTGAATCTCTGCTTGGTTTGATAATTAAAAAATACGGAGAGGATGCTCTTTTTGCTAAATTTCTGAAAACAGCGTTGCCCTTCTTGAAATTCGTGCGTAACGCTCGAAATGCGATGGAGCATCCTGATGAGACTAAAAGCGTCAAAGTCACTGATATTTTGCTTCTGCCCAGCGGTGAGCTTAAACCGCCCTCCATCGAGATTATCCATCCGGAAACGCCGCAACCCTCAGTGTCTTTGCAGGTGTGGATGGAACAAATTGCTGATCAGCTTTCTACTGTATTTGAGAGCATGCTAGCATATCTTTGTGGTGCCAATGTTCGACCCTTTGCGGGAATGCCCCTCATCGTTATCGAATATGACGAAAACCAGCAAAAAGCGTTTAAGTCCCGTTACGGATATGCGAGTAGAATAGGAAGCAAGGTCGTTCCTTTTGGTTAGATCAGTAATATTATGTCCACCCCTTTAGAGCGGACATCTCTCTGCTCTTTTAGTAGCAAAGAGTTAGAGACGCTTTGGTCCAAAAACACTGGACAAAATGGACAGATTTGGTGAGAGAAAACCTCTCTAAATTGTCGATTCGGCTTGTTTCCTACCATAATTGGACTATAATGGGAACCTGTGGATTCGGAGAGGTCTGACAGGGCGATACACCCCAGGGACTCGCGAGGGGATTCAAAACGCCCTGTCATACCTCTCTGAAATCTGGATTTTTTTAAAATAGCAGATTTCTGCAACTTTATTTAGGTTATCGGGTTCCGAGAGGCAAGACAGGGTCAAACATTGCAGCGACCCCAAATTTTATCCTGGGTTTTTCAAGCCAGAAAAAATCACTCCTGGGAATTTCTAAAAAGGATACATCGATGACGAAAACACGAGGGGGGATGGTTGGGGCGGCGGTGATCTTCTTTTTGGCCTTGACGGCGGGCGTGACTTCGGCCTGCAGCGATTTTCAGCTCAAGGCCAAAGACGGCACTATTGTGATCGGCCGTTCGATGGAATTTCCAGTGGATCTCCATTCGCGCGTGGTCATCGTCCCGCGCGGCAGGCAGTTCGTCAGCGTCAACGATAAAGGGGTCAAGGGGATCAGTTGGGTCAATAAATACGGTTTTCTGGGGGTCGATGCCTATGGAGCCCAAAACACCTATGTCGAGGGTTTCAACGAGAAGGGGCTGGCTTTTGACGCGTTGATGTTTACGGGCGCCGAGTATCAAAAAGCCGTTGCCGGCCGGTTCGTGACGATCTGCGATTTCGGTTCCTGGATCATGGGGAATTTTGCGACAGTCGATGAGGTGAAGGCGGCCTTGTCCGGCGTCAATGTCGCCGGCACGCGTCTCAAAGAAGCCGGTGGTGAGATATATATGCATATCGCCCTGCATGATGCCGGCGGAAAGAACCTGGTCATTGAGTTTATCGACGGCGAGGTCCATGTTTACGATAATCCGCTGGGCGTGATGACGAACCGTCCGGATTTTCCATGGCAGATCGACAATCTGCGCAACTATATCAATCTCGATGCGCGCGATAGAAAAGACAAGGAGCTGCGCGGTCTCAAGATCGAACCCACGGGCGTGGGCAGCGGCATGCTTGGTCTGCCCGGCGATTGGACACCGCCGTCGCGTTTTGTCCGCCTGGCGCTTAGCGTGGAGGCGGCCCTGCCGCCGGCGAATGCCGAGGAAGCCGTGAACCTCGCCCAGCATCTTTTGAACATCGTCGACATTCCCAAAGGGGTCATCAAGGAAAACCCTGAACCTTTTGTCACCCTCGAAGGCTATGCCCAATGGGTGGTGATCAAGGACCTGACCGGCCTCGTCCTGTATTATAAGACGTATGAGGATTCTGTTTTAAAAAAGGTAGATCTAAAGCGTTTCGATCTGTCGCCGGACAAAAAGGAACTGTCTATTGCCATCGATGACCGCCGTCAGATCTTTGTTGATGTCAGCGGGGACCTTAAATAGTTGTTTGTTTACGCAAGGAAAGGATTCGGCGGCGATGATCAGGATATCGATCGTGGCCGCGTTTTTATATGCAGTTGAGGGGCCAAGAGGGGGCTTGTGCGCTTAAGCCCTCTGGGTTTTTATGCGACCGGCCGTTCCCGCGCGCCCTCATTTTGTGAATTAAAGATTTGCAGATGGTCCTTCCTTGGACTAAAATAAATAAAAAGAATCAAGGATCCTTATGGAAAGAATAACGGAGGCGTGCGATTAGAAAAATAACCTTTGCCATTTTGTTTTTGTCATTTTTTTGCGGATGCTGCACCTCTGCCTTTGCCGTCGGCCCCGTCCCCGTCAGCGCGACGTGGACCGGCGAGGGGGACGATGCCAACTGGACGACAGGGGAAAACTGGGACGGCGGGTCGGCGCCGGGATCAAGCATCGGCACGAGCGATACCACCTATGCCACCTTCAATGTCGCCGACAATACGGCCGTGACGGTGGACGCCTGGCGCAATATCAAGTTCATTCAGTTCGGCGGCTCGGCGCAAAACGCCTTTGCCATCTCCGGCGGCACCCTCGTGTTGACGGCCGGCGGGTCCATCGTCAACTTTTACAATGAGCTCTCTTTGACCCATGCGTTTGCCTCGACGGTCCTTTTGGAGGGAAACGCCACATTTGAGGATGACTCCATTTCGACCGGCAGCAACTTGAGTTTCAGCGGCGGCATCACCTCCGGCGTCTCGGGCGGCACACAGATCCTTACGCTCGGCGGCTCTAACGCGGGCAGAAGCGAGATCAGCGGCGTTATCGGCGATGGGACGGGCACGGTCGCCTTGAGCAAGACAGGCGCCGGCACCTGGACCTTGAGCGGCGCCAATACGTATTCCGGCGGGACGACGATCACCACCGGCACGCTTAAAGCCGGCAATGCCGCCGCCGTCGGCAGCGGCGCCCTGACGAACAATGCCACGCTCGACATCGGCACGACCGATCTTTCGGTAGACGGGACTTATACGCAATCCTCGGGCTCGACCCTTAAGCTTACCGCGAATTCTTCCTCAAGCTTCGGCAAGATCGCGTCCGTAGGGCATGTCGCCGTGGTGGATGCCGACAGCGCCGTTAATGTGACGGTCGGCGGCTATATCCCCGATAACGCCACCCTGGAGATCGTCGATACAGGAGGGTTGGGCACCGGGGACATCCCCGGTGCCATCACTTCGACGGATTCGTTTGTCCAGTTCATCGCCGACAATTCCAGCGGTAATCTTGTCCTGGTCGCCGATCGTTCCTCCGGCGGCTTCCAGAGCTCGGGCGGGAATTCCAACGAGGCCGCGGTCGGCGCCGTCCTCGACAACGTGACCAATCCGTCTTCTGACATGACCTTTGTCCTCGATACGCTTGAAGATCTCTCTTCTGAAGAGGTGGCATCTGCGGAGAACAGCATGGCGCCTCTGGACGACGGGGGGCTGGTCGATTCTTCGAATACATCCCTTGATAAGTTCGTGGGGCAGGCCATCCTTCGTCTGCAGGATTCGAAGGTGGAAGACGAGGAGGGAGAAGCCGCGGCGCCGCAGGCATATCCTCTGAAGAACGATATCTGGCTGCAGACTTATGGAAATTACGCCCACCAGGACGCGCGGGGTTTGAGCAACGGCTATCTGGCGCGGTTGTGGGGCGTGATCATCGGTATCGACCACAGTTTTGCGGATAACGGCCTGCGTTTGGGCATCGCCGAGGGCTTCAGCGGCGGCCGCGTTTTGTCCAAAGACAACTGCGGCCGCACGAGGATCATGAGTTATCAGACCGGTTTTTACGGCGAATACGACGCCAAAGACCATCCTTATGTCTTGGACGGTATTTTGACGTACGGCTACAACGATTACGATTCCTCCAGGAACGTGACCGTGGGGGCGATTGAAAGGACCGCAAGGTCGAATTACAGCGGCCAACAGGTCTCGGTTTATCTGGAAGGCGGCTATAAGATCAAGACGGGGAACATCGACGTGATTCCCTTGCTGGCCCTGGACTACACCTATCTGCATATCGCCGGCTACACGGAGACAGGCGCCGGTGCCCTGGACCTTAGCGTCCGTCCGCAAAGCTATGATACGTTGCAATTGGGCGCGGGTTTCAGGATCAGCCGTGCCATGGAGACCGAGAGCCTGCTTTTTACCCCGGAAGTGCACTTCCGCTATTTTTACGCCGTCGTCAACGACAACCAGGAGACCGTCTCCAATTTTTCGGGAGGAGGGACATCTTTTCAGATCACAGGATTTCAGCCCGCGCCCTCAAGCTTTAATCTCGGCTTGCGGCTTGAGTTCTTCAATAAGAAGAATCTGACCCTGCTGGTCGATATGGATGCCGCGTTCAAGGAAGATTATTATGAGGGAGGCGGCTCGCTGACAGCCAAGTATAGTTTCTGAAACCATAGATTCCACTCATATCCCTCTCCCGTCGTAACAGGAGAGGTTAAGGCCATGGCTGATCGTATCAGCCATGGCCTTTTGTTCGCAGAAAGCGACACACCAGCCCTTCCGATTGGGCTGGGTGTTGTGAGCAGAAAGCGCACCTTGTCTCATCGGAATGACAAGTGCATCATCACTATGATGACACACTGTCCTATAAAATAAGACGAGGTGTGTCGCTGTGTCCATGGACCAGGCGCCGACTTTTTATTTGACACATCATGGAATCATGGTAAAGTAGTTATGAACAAATGTTCATAACTTGGGAAAGGGTTTTATCCTGCCTTCGCAGAAGACCCCGGACTTGCCCGTCACGAAAGATTGGCGGGTTCGCCTAAGTCTTGGTGGCGGAAATGCGAAGGAAAGACGCTCTGGCGGGATGTCACTGGATGGCATGCCCCGTACAAAACTGTCGGCGGGATGATCCTAGGCGCCGACGAGTCAATGTCAAGGATCTTAACAAGGAGCCACGGGCATGCCCGTGGGGTTTCCATGAGGCCAAAGAAGACAAGATGGGTCAAGTGTGTCCCCGGGGAGCGCTGTTTTAAGCCGCAGTGCAGGCCTTTGAGCCGATGCGAGGGCGTTTATCTGTCCATCGACGAGTTCGAAGCCGTGCGCCTGGCCTGTCTGGAAGATTTAAAACAGGCGGATGCCGCAAAGTTGATGAAAATTTCACGGCCGACATTTTCCCGGATTCTGACCTCCGCCCAAAGGAAAATCGCCGACGGCCTGGTCAATATTAAAGCTATTCGCATTGAAGGCGGTTGTTGCAAGATTGGCGGAAGGAGTAAAAAATGAAAGAGTGGAAAAAATTTCTTTATATGGTAGCGGCGTTTTTAGCATGTTTTTATCTGCCGATTGAGAATTTGCGTTTCTCCAATGCTATCCTTGAGGCTCTTGCGCTTGTTAAATGGTATGCGCGCGAGCATGTGCTTTTATGCCTTGTCCCGGCGTTTTTTATTGCCGGCGCTATATCGGTCTTTGTCAGTCAGGCGTCTGTCATGAAGTATTTCGGGGCGAAGGCAAACAAAGTCCTTTCGTATAGCGTGGCATCTGTGTCTGGAACGATTCTTGCTGTTTGCTCGTGCACAGTCCTACCCCTTTTCTCCGGCATATATAAAAGAGGGGCAGGGCTTGGCCCCGCGATTGCTTTTTTATACTCTGGGCCTGCTATCAATGTTTTGGCAATTATCTTGACGGCGCGCATCCTTGGCTGGCAGCTTGGCTTGGCCAGAGCAATAGGCGCCGTTATATTCAGCGGGGTTATCGGCATACTGATGCACTTGATATTTTTAAAGGAAGAAAGGGCGCGTCAGGTAAGCGGCGATTTTAATGTCGGCGAGATGAAAGAACCCCGTTCTTTAGGCAAAACAGTTCTTTATTTCGCTTCTATGGTTGCTTTCCTCGTATTTGCCAACTGGGGAAAACCGCTTGAAGGCGACCAGGGGGCTTGGTCGATAATCTTTCAGTACAAGTGGTGGATTGCCGGTTTTTCGCTTGTCGCGTTGGCCGCCATGCTCGCCAAATGGTTTAAAAAAGATGAATTGAAAGAATGGGCCGGCGCGACTTGGGGTTTCGCGCTTCAGATTCTTCCGCTTCTTTTGGGTGGAGTTTTACTTTCAGGGTTCCTTCTCGGCAGGGTGGGGCATGAAGGCATGATTCCTTCAAAGTATGTCGTTATGCTCGTAGGCGGCAATTCCTTGTGGGCAAATTTCTTTTCATCAATTGTGGCGGCATTTATGTATTTTGCTACGCTTACCGAAGTGCCCATCCTGCAGGGATTGATGAATTCGGGGATGGGGAAAGGGCCTGCCTTGGCGCTTCTTTTGGCAGGACCTGCCCTGAGCTTGCCGAGCATGCTTGTCTTGCGAAGCATTATGGGAACCAAGAAGACCGCCGTCTATGTGGCTTTAGTTGTCGTTATGGCCACTATCTCTGGAATGACTTTTGGCCTTATCACAAAATAGGAACGCATGATGGCTAGAAAGACAGTCAGTCTTACAAACGATGATTTGCTTAAGGTTGAACAGATCGTGATCGATCGCGATAAAGATGGGGCGTTGGATTTCGTCAAGGAAGTGATCAAGAAGCAAATCGACAGGGAAGAAGCCTCAAAAATGAAGCGGGAAGGAATATAGGATGAAAAGAAAAGCGGATGAAATTAGAAAGATCGTCAGGGAAGGTTATGCCAAAGCCGTGACGCAGAGGACTTCGTGTTGTTCGTCGGGCTCGTGTTGCGGGGGTGCTGGCCAGTCTGAGACTATAAGCAAAAAAGTCGGCTATAGCGATGCCGAAATGAACGCCGTTCCCGAGGGAGCGAATTTGGGGTTCGGCTGCGGCAACCCGGTCGCCCTCGCGTCTTTAAAAGAAGGCGACATGGTCCTCGATCTGGGTAGTGGCGCCGGGTTTGACGCGTTCCTTGCGGCGCAAAGGGTCGGCAAGACAGGGCGGGTGATTGGCGTAGATATGACCCCGGAGATGTTGAAGAAGGCAAGGGCCAACGCCGAAAAAGGCGGATACAAGAACGTCGAATTCCGTTCCGGCGAAATAGAAAAGCTCCCCATAGAAGACAGTTCTATTGATGTGATTATTTCCAATTGCGTTATCAATCTTTCGCCTGATAAAGAGGCGGTGTTTCAAGAGGCGTATAGAGTATTAAAATCAGGCGGCAGATTGATGGTTTCGGATCTGGTGCTCGTTAAAGAGCTGCCGGCCGCACTTAAAGAATCGGTTGAGGCCTATGTGGGTTGTCTTGCCGGGGCCATTAAGAAAGAGGAGTATCTAAAATTTATAACCATGGCTGGATTCCAAAATGTGGAAGTTATCAGTCAATCGAGTTATCCCATGGATGCGATGTTTGAGCATTTTAAGGATGCCGCTGGCGCGATAGCCAGCATAAAGGTTTCTGCGGTAAAAAGATAGACGGAGGTAACAGGATGAAAATCGAAATATTAGGGGTGGGTTGTCCCAAATGTAAACAACTGACCGCAAATGCGGAAGCGGCAGTCAAAGAATTGAACATCCAGGCCGAGATCGCCAAGGTGACGGATATCGGTAAAATCACCGGGTATGGCGTTATGATGACACCTGCGCTTGCGGTGGACGGCACGGTTGTCTCTTCCGGTAAAGTATTAAGCAAGGATGAAATTAAGAAGATTCTAACGAAATAATAGGAGGATAAGTTGAAGAAATTTTTTCTTTTATTTCTAATATCATTTTCATTTAGCGTCAGTTTTATTCTTGCCGAAAATGTCGCTTATGCAGAGCAAGGTTCATTGAAGATCATTGCTTATTATTTTCACGGCTCCTTCCGGTGTCCTACCTGCTATAAGTTGGAACAATATTCCAAGGAGGCAATAGAAGCTAATTTTAAAGACGCGCTTGCCTCGGGTAAATTGGAATTTAAGGTTATAAATGTAGAAGACAAGGGCAACGAACACTTTACTCAAGACTACCAGCTTTATACCAAATCGCTTATTTTGTCTTTGGTCAAGGACGGCAAGGAAATAAAATCGAAGAACCTTGATAATATCTGGGAATATGTCGGCAACAAGCAGAAATATTATGCTTATGTCCAAAGCGAAGTGGCCGATTTCTTAAAGGAAGTCCAATGACGGAAGTTCTGGTAGGTTTAGGTTCGGCGTTGTGGCTCGGGATATTGACCTCTATCAGTCCATGTCCTTTGGCGACAAATATCGCAGCTGTGTCGTTTCTTTCAAAGAAAATCGCCCATCCGGCCATGGTGTTTATTTCCGGGTTCTCCTATACGCTGGGCAGGATGGCGTCGTATGCGGTTCTAGGATGGATTATTATCCATTCATTGCTCAGCGTTTCCCAGGTCGCCCAATTCCTGCAAAAATATGCGGGCAAGGCCTTAGGGCCTCTCTTGATCGTGACAGGTCTTATTTTACTGGAGGTAATCACTCTTCGTTTGCCGGGCGTCGCGCTTTCGCAGAAACATCACAATAAGCTTGCTGAGGCCGGAGCTCCGGGAGCGTTTCTTCTGGGGCTGATCTTTGCTTTGGCGTTCTGTCCGGTATCCGCGGTATTGTTCTTCGGAAGCCTTATCCCCCTGGCGCTTAACAGTAGAGCAGGGACTTTGTTGCCCTTTATTTATGGGATAGGGACAGGACTTCCTGTATTGTTCTTTGCTGTAGCCATTGCACTTGGAGTAACTACTATGAGCCATTGGTTCCACCGGATCACGAGAGTCGAATATTACACCCGCAGGATCACTGGGTTTATTTTTATTCTTGTCGGTTCGTATTACGCGGGAATCTATATCTTAAGACTGTTTTAAGGCGAGTCCATTGAGGTCTTGTGTCTGCCCGTCGGTGAGGTTGGGACTTGAAGTCCGCAGGGTTCCCTGGAAAAGGAGAATGGAATGGAACACGTCATTCATGAAGAGAGAAGGTTGAGTTTTTTTGAGAAGTATCTTACCGGCTGGGTCATTCTTTGTATCGGGTTGGGAATAGCGCTTGGCAAGGTATTCCCGCAGGTCGCTGTTGCGCTCGATCGGATTTCGATTTATCAGGTATCCATTCCTATTGCCATTTGTCTATTTTTTATGATGTACCCCATCATGGTTAAGATTGATTTTTCCGAGGTCATCAAGGCAGGCAAGACCCCAAAGCCCGTACTTCTTACTCTCGTAGTGAATTGGTGTATAAAGCCGTTTACCATGTTTGCCATCGCATGGCTGTTTCTTGGGTTATTGTTTAAAGGATGGCTTCCGGGAATGGAGATAGTGAAGGGAGGGGCGCAAGTGGAGTTGTTTCGATCTTATATTGCTGGGTGTATTTTACTGGGTATAGCGCCTTGCACGGCGATGGTCTTGATTTGGGGGCACTTAGCCCGCGGTAACGATGGCCATACGCTTGTCATGGTGGCCATCAATTCCCTCACGATGCTGTTTCTCTATGCCCCGCTGGGTGGTTGGCTGTTGGGCGTGAACAAGATGCCCATCCCTTGGCAGACGATTGTATTATCGGTAGTGATCTATGTCGGCCTACCATTATTGTTAGGATATTACTCAAGAAAATGGCTAATCGCTAAGAAAGGTTTTGGATGGTTTGAAGAGAAGTTCCTGCATTATCTGACACCAGTCTCGATATGTGCCTTATTGCTTACGTTGATTTTATTATTTTCGTTTAAGGGTGAGCTGATCATCAATCAACCGCAGATTATTTTTTTGATAGCAATCCCTCTATTTATTCAGACCTGCTTTATTTTCGCCATTTCGTATGGATTAGCTAAATTGTTGAATTTGTCCTATAGGGACGCGGCGCCGTCAGCGCTGGTTGGGGCGAGCAATCATTTCGAAGTGGCGATAGCCACTTCAACTATTCTCTTTGGCCTATCGTCCGGAGCATCGCTGGCAACAGTGGTTGGTGTTTTGATAGAAGTTCCAGCCATGCTGTTGCTTGTAAAGATTTGCTTAAGAACACAAAATTGGTTTAAACATTCAGGTGAGCATCATGGATAAAAAACGAGTTTTATTTGTATGCGTCCATAATTCGGCGCGATCCCAGATGGCTGAGGCATTTTTGAAACAGATGGCAGGGGATAAGTTTGAGGTGGAGAGCGCCGGTCTGGAACCGGGCAAGCTGAATCCCTTAGCCGTCGAGGTCATGAAAGAGGCGGGCATAGATATCTCGCGCAATAAGACCAAAAGCGTGTTTGATTTCTATAAGCAGGGCAGGTCGTATGACTATGTGATCACGGTTTGCGACGAATCGCAGTCTGGAAAATGTCCGATATTCCCGGGAAAAGGAAAAAGGCTTCATTGGGGGTTTGAAGACCCTTCCGGGTTTCAGGGGGCGGAGGAAGAGACGCTGGAGAGAACCAGGAGGGTCAGGGATAAGATCAAGTTTCGGATTATTGAATGGCTTCAAGAATAACTTTCCGTTGTGTGATAGAATATAACCATATCGTGAGGGGTTAGATAGAAAATCCAGAAAAACAAAAGGGTCGGTCCGGATCCGAAATGACGTCGCCTGCCGCCAACAGAGACAAAGTCACCAAGGTGGTATACCGCCACTGGGCATGTCCTTCGCCGGATGCAGTTTTTTTATTGGTCCACGGCCTCGGCGCCTACAGCGGCAGGTGGGAGCGTCTCGCCAAGTATTTTCTTCAGAATTCCGTTTCTTCCTACGCCATCGACCTGCGGGGTTTTGGCGAAACGCCGGATACCAAGGGCCACGTTGATTCCTTCAATTTATATTTCGAGGATATCCAGGCGCTCAGTGATATCATCAAGAGCGAATGCGACGGAAAACCTGTTTTTCTCATCGGCGAAAGCATGGGCGGGCTTATTTCTTTTTTGCTGGCCGAGCGCCAGCCGGATGCCTTCGCCGGCCTCATCTGTCTTTCTCCTGCCTTCAAGATCAGGCTGAAGTTTGGGTGGAAGGAACGTTTGAGAATTTTTCTCCTTTGGCTTATTCATGTGAAAAGGCCTGTTGGGGTGCCGTTTACTTACGCCATGTGCATGCGTGATAGCGAATATATCAAACAGATGGAGCATGATTCCCGGGAACACCGTTATGCGACCCCTCAGCTCCTTTTGCATATCTTCTTTGCCGGGTTGCGCGCACGTTTTTCCCCCGGCGCGCTTAAAATCCCCGTTTTGTTTCTGGCCGCTGGTGTTCACGACGTGTTTGTCGATCCCGCGGCCGTCAAGAAGGTTTATGAGCTTTTGCAGGCGCGCGATAAAGAGTTCATCGAATACCCCGAGATGTTCCATGCGCTGTCAATAGACCTGGGGCACGAACAGGTATTTCAGGACATCCTGCGGTGGGTGCGTGCGCGGATGAGGGGGGCCGGGAGGTGAAATACATATTAGCCATTGACCAGGGGACTACGGGGAGCCGTGCCGTTATTTATGATAAGGCCGGCAGGAAGATCGCCAGCGCCTATGAGGAGTTCAGGCAGTATTTTCCCCGCCCCGGATGGGTCGAACACGACCCGGACGACATATGGCGCAGTGTCAATCATTCTATTCAAAAGGTGCTCGCTCATGTTTCCGGCGTGCAGATTGCCGCCATCGGCATCACCAATCAGCGCGAGACCACGGTCGTCTGGGACAGGCAGAACGGTAAGCCTCTGCACAACGCCATTGTCTGGCAATGCCGGCGCACGGCTGGCCGCTGCGCCGTACTCAGGTGCAAAAAAGGCATGGCCGGATTCGTCAGAAGGCGTACGGGCCTGGCCATCGATGCTTATTTTTCCGCAACCAAGATCGAGTGGCTTTTGCAGAATGTTGCCGGCGCACGGGCAAAGGCGCGTAAAGGGCATGCCCTGTTTGGCACAACCGATAGCTGGGTCCTCTGGAAACTTACAGGCGGCGCGGCGCATGCGACCGATTTTACCAACGCCTCGCGCACCATGCTGTTTAATATCGAAAAGCTCTGTTGGGACCCTGATTTGATCAAAGAGTTCGCCATCCCCTCGTTGATGCTTCCGGAAGTAAAAAAATCGTCGGGAGAATTCGGGAGGACCACCAAAATCGGCAGACTCCCGGCGGGTATCCCGATTTGTGGTATTGCCGGAGACCAGCAGGCGGCCTTGTTTGGCCAGGCCTGTTTTGAGCCGGGGACGATGAAAAATACCTACGGCACGGGCTCGTTCATTCTGCTGAACACCGGCAAGAAACGGCCGGTTTCAAGGCACGGGTTGATCACGACGCTGGCCTGCGGGGCAAACGGCGAGCCCGTGTATGCGCTGGAAGGGTCGGTCTTTATCGCCGGCGCCGCGATCCAGTGGCTGCGTGACGGGCTCAAAATCCTTTCATCGGCGGCGCTTTCTGAAAAAATGGCAGTGTCGCTGAAAGATAACGCGGGGGTTTATTTTGTTCCGGCGTTGGTAGGTCTTGGCGCTCCCTATTGGGACGCCAATGCCCGGGGCGCGATATACGGCATCACCCGGGGGACGCGCGCCGCTCATCTTGCCCGGGCGGCCCTTGAGGCCATCTGTTATCAGACAAGGGATGTTTTGTCGGTCATGCAGAAGGATTCAGGGCTTAAGCTTAAGGGTCTCAAGGTTGACGGCGGCGCTGCGGCAAACAATTTTCTCTGCCAGTTCCAGGCGGATATCCTCGGTATCAGCGTTGTGAGGCCGAAAGTCATTGAGATTACTTCTTTGGGCGCCGCGTATCTGGCCGGCCGCGCGGTGGGGTATTGGAAAAATGCAGGCGAGATCAAACGGTGCTGGCAGAAAGACCGTGTGTTTGCCCCGAAGATGCCGCAGCTGCAGGCTGCTCGTCTCTATGCCGGTTGGTGCGCAGCCGTCGAAAGAACACTTTCCAGATGAGGCCTTACGACGTTGTTATCATTGGGGCTGGTGTTGTTGGAGCTGCCATCGGGCGTGAACTTTCCCGGTATAAGTTAACCGTCGCTATTCTTGAAAAATCAGAGGAGGTTGGTTTTGGGGTTTCAAAATCAAACTCCGGCATTGTCCATCCCGGAACCCAGAACCCTGTCGGTTCTTTAAAGGGCAGGCTCTGCGTTGATGGAAACCGTCTCATGCGCTCGCTGGCCCGCGAGCTGGGGCTGGATTTCAAAGAGGTCGGCGAACTGATCGTTGCGTTTAGTGAAGAGGAGATCCTTCGTCTCCACGAGTTGAAAAAACAGGCCGAAGCGCTCGGCGTGCCCCGCCTGCAGATGGTCGATAAGAAATGGCTCAGGAAAAACGAGCCTAATCTTTCCGGAGAGGCGTTCGCCGCGCTCTATGCCCCCACCGCCGCAAGTATCAGCCCTTACCGCCTTGTCTTTGATCTCTGCGAGAATGCGCTCCAGAACGGACTAGAGATCTTTACCGAAAACCCCGTCCAGGGGATCGTCAAAACACAGGATGGTTTTGATGTGCAGACGCCCCGCGGCGTATTCCGTTCCCGTTTTCTTGTCAATGCTGCCGGCTTATATGCCGACCAGATCGCGCGCATGGTCGGAGTCACAGATTTTACGATCCTGCCCCGCAAGGGCGAAGAGTTTATCCTGGACAAGAAAAGAGAGCATATCGCCCATCATCTTCTTTTTCCGCTTCCTTCAAAGATCTCCAAGGGAATCCTCGTGATCAAGACGTCTGATGGTAATCCCATGATAGGGCCGAGCGCGCAGGATATATCGGACAAAGAAGACCTGTCTACTTCCGACGATGGATTAAAAAAGGTGCTGGAGGGAGCGCAGCGGATGATCCCTTCGATAAGCGCGGACGATATTATCGCCTATTTTGCCGGCCTGCGGCCTGTGGCCGGAAAAGATTTTATTATCCGTCATGAAGATGCGGTTGCGGGATGCGTGACAGTGGCGGGGATCCAGTCTCCCGGCTTGACTGCGGCACCTGCTATCGCGCGCATGGTTACAAGGATCCTTAAAGATAAAGGCCTTGAGCTAAAACGGAAGCTGTTTTTCCATAGGCACCATACGGAATTGACGCATCTTTTTTCTATACCTCTCTCTGCGACTAAACGGCTGATAAAGAAAGACCCGTCTTGCGGAGATGTTGTGTGCAGGTGTGAGATGGTCTCGGCTAAAGAGGTGCGTGATGCCATAAAACGGGGGGCCAAAACCCTGGATGGCATTAAATTCAGGACGCGCGCCCAGGCCGGCCGGTGCCACGGCAGCTTTTGTACTACGCGGGTCATGAAGATATTGGCAGAAGAAAGGAAAATCCCTTTGACCCAAGTGACCAAAAGGGGAAAGGGTTCACAGATCGTTGTCGGAGACAGAAGAGATGTGTGAACGCGAATTAGTCATTGTGGGCGCAGGGCCTGCCGGCATGGCGGCGGCGATTGCCGCGCACGAAGAAGGCGTTAAGGACATCCTTCTCTTGGAACGCGACCAATATCTCGGAGGCATTTTAAATCAATGCATCCATACGGGTTTTGGGATCGAATATTTCAAGGAGGTGTTGACGGGGCCTGAATATGCCGAGCGTTTTATTCATAATATTTTGGGATTGCAAGGGATCGAGGTTAGCCTCAAGTCATTTGTGGTGTACCTGTCGAAGGATAAAACGCTCACCTATTTGCGTCCAGGGTTGTTTGAGACGGTGAAGGCACGGGCCTTGATCATGGCAACCGGCTGTAGAGAGAAGACGCGTGAGATGGTGCATATCGCCGGGACCCGGCCCGCCGGGATCTTCTCCGCAGGCCTGGCCCAGAAGCTTATCAATATCGAGGGGCTGCTTCCCGGCAAAGAAGTGGTTATCGTCGGCTCGGGAGACATCGGCCTGATCATGGCCCGGCGTTTTATCCTTGAGGGCGCCCAGGTCAAAGGGATCGTCGAGATCCAGAAACAGAGCCGGGGCTTGACGCGTAACGTCGTGCAGTGCGTCGAGGATTTTGATATCCCGATGTATTGCCGGCACAAGATTGCGCGCATCCATGGCAGAAACCGCGTGGAGGGTGTTGACGTGGTCGCCGTGGATGAGGGTTTGAGCGAGATCCCGAATACGGGATTCCGTCTTGACTGCGACACGGTCCTGTTGTCCGTCGGACTTATTCCTGAAAATGAGCTCGTAGAGATGGCCGGCGTTGCCTTGGACAAGAAAACAAACTCTCCGGTTTCGGATACGGTAAACACGACATCCGTTCCGGGCATCTTTGTTTGCGGTAATGCTTTTAAAGTGTATGATGTGGTTGATTCTGTGACGCGCGATAGCGCGGCCTGCGGGCGTCTTGCCGCAGCCTATCTGAAGGGTCCCAATGGTTAAAAAGCTGACGTGTATCCAGTGTCCGAAAAGCTGCTCGTTGGCCGTGGATATAGAAAACTGCCGCGTGACCCACGTCAGCGGCAATCTCTGCCCCAAAGGAGACGAATATGCTCGTGCCGAAGTTGAAAATCCCCTTCGGATCCTGACTGCAACCGTCCTGGCGCAGGGGTTATCGCTGAAAATGGTCCCGGTGCGCACTGATAAGCCCATCCCTAAGGCGAAGATACGGGAGGCCGCAGCCGAGATCAGAAAGATCAAGGTGACCCAGGCCTTGAATGTCGGGGATATTATCGTTGCGGATTTTTTAGGTTTAGGGGCCAACCTGATCGCGACGCGAAAGACGTAAAGCGCAAAACGAAAAACAAAATGCCGGTGACTAAAAAGAAAGAAGGGGAAAATGCTTGAAGAACATGGACAGGAAAATCCTCCGGTGTCGGCCCAGAGCGAAGCGGAGGCAGTGGTTTTGATTAAAAGGATGCAGCAGCAGTTGACATACCTGGAAAAGAAGATCGATATCTTGATCCAGCAGTCCCAGGCAGCGCCGGCTGGAGAGAAGCCCTATCGGTCTTTTGACCGTTTCCACAGGCGTGATCGGGGAGAGCGCGATCGCAGCTTTGGGCAAAGGGGGCCTTCCCAGGGGCGTCCTTTTGACAAGCGCCACGGAGAAGAGGGCCATGGCCATAAGTCTTATGATCATTCACGGGGAAGCGGTCCCGGTCATGAACGTCCTTTTGAGAAACGGCCCGGAAATGACAGCAGGGATTTTCGTCACAAGAAGAACCCTTATTTTCACAAGAGAAGAGAGAGGGGATAGACAAGAGAAGCCTCAAGCAAAAAAAACGGAAAACCAGCAGTCAACTCGTTCATGGTTCATGAGATGGGCAGGACAAAGCAGGGGGAGTTTTGGATCTGGTGTCCAAAACCTTTCTCAGGGATTGAATTTTCTTGTTTCCTTCCATATTTTGGCTATAATGAAAAACTGATGTATTCGAGATTCACCTTGGATTAAACGCTTGAAAGGGAGATATCAATGTCGAGTCTCCCTGCAGATACAAAGCGCACTTTATTCACATGATGGATTTGACGATCAACGGCGATCGTTCCTATCGCAACGCTATCCTGTTTTCTAACCCTGTCTCTCACTCTGTCCCTAACCCTGTCCTTGCCATTCCCTGGAGGTTTCATGCCCAGACGTAACGACATCCATAAGGTCCTTATTATCGGTTCAGGTCCCATTATTATCGGTCAGGCGTGTGAGTTCGATTATTCGGGAACCCAGGCGTGTAAGGCGTTGAAAAAGGAAGGTTATGAGATCGTCCTGGTCAATTCTAATCCGGCGACGATCATGACCGATCCCGGCATGGCGGACAGGACATATATTGAACCCCTGACCGTCGAGAGCGTTGAGAAGATCATCGCCCAGGAGAGGCCCGATGCCCTGCTTCCAAATTTAGGCGGCCAGACCGGCCTTAACTTGGCCTCCAGCCTCTATAAAGCGGGCATCCTGAAAAAATATAAAGTCGAAGTGATCGGCGTCAAGGCGGACGCGATCGAGCGCGGCGAAGACCGTGAGGTCTTTAAAGAGACCATGAAGCAATTGGGCATTCCGGTGCCTCGTTCTGAGATCGCGCATACCGTCGAGCAAGCCCAGGAGATCGCCTCGCGGATCGGCTTGCCGGTCGTTGTCCGGCCCGCCTACACCCTGGGCGGCACCGGCGGCGGCATCGCCTATAACGGCGAAGAACTCAAGGTCATCGCGACGCGCGGCCTGGCCATGAGCATTGTCCATCAGGTCCTGATCGAAGAGGCTGTCATCGGTTGGGAAGAGCTTGAGCTCGAGGTGGTCCGTGACAAAAATAACCAGAAGATCACCGTCTGTTTCATCGAAAACATCGATGCGATGGGCGTCCATACGGGCGACAGTTTTTGTGTGGCGCCGATGCTGACCGTCCCCAAGAAGCTTCAGGAAAAAATGCAGGAGCTTTCCTATAAGATCGTGGACGCCATCGGCGTGGTCGGCGGAACGAACATCCAGTTTGCGCACAATAAGGCCGATGACCGGCTTGTCGTTATCGAGATCAACCCGAGGACGTCGCGCTCTTCGGCCCTGGCCTCCAAGGCAACAGGTTTTCCGATCGCCCTGGTGTCCACGCGGCTGGCCGCGGGCCTCACCCTTGATGAGATCCCATATTGGAAAGAAGGGACGCTGGAGAAGTATAAGCCGAGCGGGGATTATGTCGTCATCAAATTCGCGCGCTGGGCCTTCGAGAAATTTGCGCAGGCCAAAGACGTCCTGGGGACCCAGATGAAGGCCGTCGGCGAAGTGATGAGCATCGGCAAGAATTTTAAAGAGGCTTTTCAAAAATCCATCCGGTCGCTTGAAACAGGCCGCCACGGGCTGGGTATGGCCAAGGATTTCAGCAGTCTTTCGGCTGAAGAGCTCCTGGATCGCCTTTCGATGCCGTCGAGCGAGAGGGTGTTTTTGATGTATGAAGCCCTGCGCAAAGGCGTCAGTGTCAAAGAGCTCAATAAGCTGACGCACATCGGCTCCTGGTTTATCGGGGAGATGAAAGATCTGGTGGAGTTCGAAGAGGAGATGAAAAAGCATTCCTGGGGCGTTTTTCCCGATACGGACCTCATCAAGGCCAAGGAGTGGGGTTTTTCCGACAAATATCTAGCGAAACTTTTCAACGTCAGGGAATCCGAGGTGCGCAAAAAACGCCTGGCCCTGGGCAAGAAGGCCCGGTATGAAGCGGTGCCTGTCAGCGGCGTTGACAATGCCGCTTATTATTATTCGACGTATAGCGAGGGGAAAGACGAAGTTCCGGTGTCGCCGAACAAAAAAGTCATGATCCTGGGCGGCGGCCCTAACCGTATCGGCCAGGGTATCGAATTCGATTATACCTGCGTGCATGCGGCGCTCGCGTTGCGCGACGAGGGCTATGAATCCATCATGGTGAATTGCAACCCTGAGACCGTCTCGACCGATTACGATACGTCCAATAAGCTCTATTTCGAGCCCGTCACGGTGGAAGACGTCCTGGCTATTTATGAGAAGGAGAAGCCCGTCGGCGTCATTGCCCAGTTCGGCGGCCAGACACCGCTGAATATCGCCGCAGAACTCAAGCGTTGCGGGGTCAAGATATTGGGGACTACGCCGGAAAACATCGCCATGGCCGAGGACCGCGAGCTTTTCCGCCAGAGGATGCTGGATTTGAATATCCTCCAGCCGGAAAGCCAGACAGCGCGTTCGCTCGACGAGGCCCTGAAGATCGCCCAAAAGATCGGCTACCCCCTGATGGTCAGGCCTTCGTTTGTCCTGGGGGGCCGCGGCATGGAGATCATTTATGATGAGTCGGCCCTCGCCAAGTATGCCCTGGAAGCCATCAACGTCTCGCCCGAATATCCCATGCTGATCGACAGATTCTTGGAGGAGGCCCTGGAAACCGAAGTGGATGCGCTTAGCGACGGGCAAGAGACGTTTGTGGCCGCCATCATGGAGCATATCGAACAGGCGGGCATCCATTCCGGGGATTCTGCCTGCGTGATCCCGCCCAGGTCCATCAAGCCCAAGCATATCGAGACCATCATGAAATATACGGACATGATCGCCAAGAGCCTGGAGGTGGTCGGCCTGATGAATATCCAGTATGCCATTTGCGACGATCAGGTCTATGTCCTCGAAGCGAACCCGCGCGCCTCCCGTACGGTTCCCGTTGTTTCCAAGGTCACGGGGATCCTGATCGCGCGTATCGCCACCCAGCTTATGCTCGGCAAGAAGATCGCCGATTTCCCTCAGCTGAAGCGCAGGTCCAAAGCGCCCATGGTGGGTGTCAAAGAAGCCATTTTTCCTTTTAATATGTTCCCCGAGGTCGATCCGGTTTTAGGCCCCGAGATGAGGGCCACGGGCGAGGTGATGGGCGCCGCCGATACGTTTGAAGCCGCCTTTTTTAAGGCCGAGGATGCAGCGGGCTCGAGGCTTCCCCTTCAGGGGACTGTGTTGATCACCGTGACCGACAGCGACAAAAGAGAGGCTATCGGGCTGGCGCGTAAGCTCAAAGAATTGGGGTTTAATATTTACGCCACAGAACACACCGGGCATCATCTGAAAGAAAGAGGCGTCGACAACAGGGTGATCATGAAATTACACGAGGGCCGGCCCAATATTGCAGATGCCATTATCAATAAGGAGATCCAGCTGATCATTAACACGCCAGTGGGCAAATCCGGCAAGGTCGACGACAGTTATATCCGGATCATGGCTATTCAACACAAGATCCCGTATATCACGACGATGGCCGCGGCCAAGGCCAGCGTCGACGCGATCGAGGCCATGCGCAATAAAGAGATCGTTCCGAAGGCGCTGCAGGATTACCATAAGAGTGTGTAGGGCCGCCGCACAAGCGGAGGGCCTAATTCCGCCGGAGGCGGAATCAAGGAGGGAGAATGAAGACGAAGGAGATACCGGCGGATAAGTTAAATTCCAGACTTTTTATCGCAGAGAAGGTGAAGGAGATCGACCGGGCCGTCAAATCCGGTTTTGCCATTAACGCCCTTTCCGGCGGCGTGGATTCATCGGCTGTCACCATGCTGGGGCACAAGGCCCTGGGCAAGAGGCTCAAGACTTATTTCATCGATAACGGCATCATGCGCCGCAATGAACCGCGGCAGATCGCTCTTTTATTCAAGCGGTTGGGCGTTACAGTGGATATCATCGACGCCAAAGAAAAATTCTTTAAGGCCCTCAAGGGTGTTACGGACCCCGAAGAAAAACGGGAAGCCATCACCAGGACATTCTATAAGGATGTGTTCGGCAGCCTGGTGAGGAACAGCAAGGCCAAGTATCTTTTGCAGGGGACCATTTTGACGGATGTCGATGAGACGGTCGCCGGCATCAAGCGCCAGCACAACGTTTTCAAACAATTGGGGATCGATCCGCAGAAGGCCTTTGGTTACAAGATCCTGGAGCCTCTGGTCCAACTGCGCAAAGACGGCGTGCGCAAAGTCGCCCAAGCGCTGGGATTGCCGCCTTCAGTGTCCAGCCGCATGCCGTTTCCAGGGCCGGCCCTGGCTGCCCGCGTGATCGGCGAAGTGACGCCCGAGAAGATCGAGATGGTGCGTCATGCCACGGCCATCACGGAAGAGGCCCTTGCTTGTGAGAAGGCATTCCAATGCATGGCGATTCTCCATAACGACCGGGTCACGGGCATCCGGGACGGCAAAAGGGATTTCGGCATGCAGATCGAGATCCGCTGCTGGAATAGCATCGATGCCCGCAAGGCGGAGCCGACCAGGCTTTCTTATGAGACCCTGAGCCTTCTTGCGCGGCGTATTGTGACGGAAGTCCCGGGCGTTGTGAGCGTGACCTACAACATCACGCCCAAGCCGCCGTCAACCATGGAAGCGATATAGGGTCATTTCAGGATAGACAGATCGAAGGGAGCCAAAGGCTATTGATCGATAGGGATCAATAGCCTTTTTTTGTCCGGAGGAATATTCCATGGGGCATATGAATACCGTTGTTTTGTTTTGGGTTGTTTGTTAAGATATGGTTCAAGAGCACAGGAGAAGGAAATGAAAAAGACGATTTTGATCGTTGAAGACGAAAAAGATATCGTCAAGATGCTGGAGTATAATCTCCAGAAAGAAGGGTTTAAGACCTTGTCGGCCCGGGATGGCGAGGATGCCTTGGACGCGGCAAACAGGGATCACCCGGACCTCGTTATTTTGGATCTGATGCTCCCCGGCATGGACGGCCTGGAGGTCTGCAAGGCGCTTAAAGGCGGCGCCAAGACCGCAATGATCCCGATTATCATGCTGACGGCAAAAGCCCAGGAGTCGGATAAGGTCATCGGGCTTGAGTTGGGGGCAGACGATTATATGACCAAGCCTTTCAGTCCCAGAGAGTTGATCGCCCGGATCAAGGCCGTGCTGCGCCGCATGACAGAAAAAGACCGATCGCCTGAATTGGCGAGGATCGGCGAGTTGACCGTTGATTTTTCAAAGATCAGGGCATTGCTTAAAGATAAACCTATAGAGCTGACGGCCAAAGAGTTTGAGCTGCTGAAAACCTTGATCAAGGCCAAGGGGAGGGTCCTTTCCCGGGATTATCTCCTGGACACTATCTGGGGTTTTGACCATGCGATAGAGATCCAGACGCGTACGGTGGATGTTCATATCAGGACGCTGCGAAAGAAATTAAAAAGCGAGGCGAAACGGATCGTCACCGTAAAAAATTACGGGTATAGGTTCGAAGAGGAGTAAATCCGTTTGTTGATCAAGAATAGTTTTAAAACCAAGCTCATCTTTTCGTATGTTTTGCTGATCGTTGCATCTTTTGTCTTGATCGCTTTTTTCCTCGACAGGAATTTAAGCGAGAATTCCCTCCACGACATCCAGTCTTCCCTCATTGGCCAGGCCCGGCTCATCGAAAGCCAGATTTCCCCTGAAAGACTGAAACAACAAGATACCGCGTATCTGGAGGCACTCACAAAGACGCTGGATCCGAAGATAGACTGCCGGATCACCATTATCAACAGGCAGGGGAAGGTTTTGGCCGAGTCCAGGAAGCCGCAGGAAGAGATCTCCTTCATGGAAAATCATCTTTATCGTCCGGAAGTCCAGGAGGCCCTGACCGGCGCGACCGGCATCGATACGCGTTACTCCTCGACCCTCAAGATCGATATGTTGTATGTGGCTTTGCCGGTCCGGCAGGATCACGAGATCGCAGGTGTTTTAAGATTGGCGCTGCCCTTGGAAAATATCGAGAGGACGCTATCGGCCATGAGAAAGACAATCATTTTGGGCCTGCTTTTAGCGTTAGGGGTTGCCGTTGTCCTGGGGTCTTTGTTGGCATCGCAGACCATTAGGCCCATCAACAGAATGATCCAGGTCTCCCGCAAGTTCTCGGAAGGCGACTTCAGCCGCAGGATCGTTCAGCATTCGGGCGACGAGATCGGCGAGCTTGCTGTTACGCTGAATCAGATGGCCCAGGATATAGAGGACAAGATCAGGGAGATCAGGACGCAGAACCAGAAACTCGCGGCGATCTTCAACAGCATGATTGAGGGCGTTATCGTCATCGACAGGGCCGGGCATATCGTTTCCGTCAATCCGTCGATCGAGAAGATATTCGGTTTTTCGAAAAATGATGTCGAGGGCAAGATTTTCCTGGATGCCGTCCGCAATAACGATATTGCGGAAGTCGTCAAAAGCGTCTTGGGGTACGGTAAGCCTCTTTCGACGGAGATAACGCTTGTTTATCCCGTGCGCAGGATTTTTGAAGTGAATGCGACCCCTATTTTCGACAATGAGGCCGTGAACGGATGCCTGGTGGTCATCCATGACATCACGGAGATGCGCAGGCTCGAGACCGTGCGCAGCGATTTTGTCGCCAACGTCTCTCATGAGCTCAAGACGCCGCTGACGTCCATCAAGGGTTTTGTGGAAACACTCCTGGAGGGCGCTCTGGACGACAAGAAGAATAACAGAGGTTTCTTAAAAATTATTCAGGATCATACGGACCGGCTTGACCGCCTGGTGGATGACCTGCTTTCGTTGTCGCACCTGGAGTCAAAAGAGATCGTGCTTCAGCGGGATGATTGCAATTTGCATCAACTCGTCCAGGGCGTGATCCCGGGGTTCGGATCCCAGTTCAAAAAGAAGAATATCGAGATCAAAAATGAGCTGCCGCAGGACTTGATTCTCAGGGTTGACAAGACGAGGATCGAGCAGGTGTTCATCAATCTTATCGATAACGGCATCAAATTTAATAAAGAAAGTGGTTTTGTCAAGATCTGCAGCCGGGAGCTTGACGGCAAGATACATATCAGCGTTGAAGATTCCGGCATCGGTATCCCCCAGAAGGATATCCCCCGCATTTTTGAGCGATTCTATCGCGTCGATAAAGCGCGCTCGCGCGAACTCGGCGGAACGGGCCTGGGCCTTTCCATCGTCCGGCATATCGTCGAGTTGCACGGAGGAAATGTCGGCGTCGAAAGCACTGAAGGCTTTGGCTCGAAGTTCTGGTTCACTCTTCCCAGGTAAGTTCCTTTAGTTCCCCGCAATTCCCTTTAGTTCCCGTTCGGAAACTTTACCCGCATTTTACCTATCCTTGAAGCGGATTTAATGCCTGCGTTGTATATTTTCATCGGAAAATATAAAGGCAGGCTATGAAAAAAAATTTCAGACACATGATCCGCGTCTTCACAGATTTCCTTTTCAGGATCATCGACGAAGAATTCAAAATGATCGATGCATTCTGTCGTCAGTATTAATGTCGCTCGAATTAAAAAGGAGGTATCGAATGTTGCAAGATATGTCTGGCATGCGGCGGGATTTTGTTGCATGCCATTTGCGCTCCCAGCTTGACCGGCTGAAACATCTTCTGGACGTCGTTGAATCCCAGAAGGTCAGCAGTGACTATGCCCAGGAGTATATCAGGCGGGTCGAAGAAGATTTGAGACAGATCCGCAAATTATGTATCTGTAGCTGATGAAAGGGCGCTGGTCACCGCATAGCGCGCCTGCCGAGATGTGAGGCGGGCCGGTGGCACAAAAGTGCCGAAACCAAGGTTCAGGTGTCGAGAGAAAAGGGCGCTGGTCCCGCGAATAAGCGGGACCGCATAGCGCGCCTGCCGAGATGTGAGGCGGGCCGGTGGCACAAAAGTGCCGAAACCAAGGTTCAGGTGTCGAGAGAAAAGGAGGAGGAGCATGAAGAGGTTGTTTTGGGTCTTTCTGGTAGGTTTTTGGAGTCTTATGTGTTTGGGGGCGAGATATTCTTTTGCCAGTCAAGTAGATATCTTGCTTCAAAAGTTGGTGGATAAGAATATTCTAACGCCGGGTGAAGCTTCGCAGATCCGCACGGAAACCGAAGAGGAGGCGAAGGTCGATGCGGCCAAGGGAAAAACTCCTGGTTTGCCCGATTGGATCAGGAACATTAAATTGAAAGGGGATTTCAGATTAAGGTATCAGTATAAGCACGATAAGGCCGGTAATAATGTCGCCAGCGATACATCTGTCGGACGCGTGCGCGTGCGGCTTGGCCTGGAGGGCAAGGTTAATGACAAGCTCATGGCCGGCATAGGCATAGCGACCAATTCCGGAGGGGATCCGCGTTCAACCAACATTACTTTTGGAGACAAGAACGGAGGTTATTCGTCTAAGATGGATGTCCGTCTGGACTATGCTTATGCCAAGTATTTGCCTTTCTCGTGGCTGACAGTCGAAGGCGGCAAGATGCCCTTGGGCGACGTGCTTTGGGAGCCCACAGACTTGGTTTGGGATACGGATATAACTCCCGAAGGAGGCGTCTTTGGGATAGAAAAAGCGGTAGGGTCTCGCGCGACAATGTTTTTGAAAACCGGACCGCTCTTCGGCACGGCGGATACGAGCTCAAACAGCGACCCCGTGATGTTGTATCTTGTTCAACCAGGGGCCAGTTATAAGTTCAATGATCGCGTTTCAATAAAAGGCACCTTTACTTTATACGATTGGACGAATGTTGCCGGAACGGCGTTTCCGACGGATAGTTGGTATAAAAGCAGTAATACCAAGAATGGGTCCGCCTGGGCCTATAATTACCGGGTGGTCAGCCCTGCGTTTGAGGCAACCATTAAAGAGCCTTTTAAGGCGGTCGGGTTGAACGTGGAGAGCCTGAAATTATTCGCCGAATATGTGAATAATACGGTTGTTTCAGACAAAAATACAGGTTACGCCGTCGGATTCCAGCTCGGCCATGCGAAGGTTGAGAAATGGGGCGATTGGCAGTTTAAATACATCTACGCCATGCTTGAGAAAGACGCTGTTCTTGATACGACTCCGGATTCCGACCGTTATAGCGGAAAGACCGGAATGAGAAGCCATGAGGGCGCGCTCACCTTCGGTTTAGCAAAGAACACGTTCATAGGCGTTGATATTTACCGCTCTTGGAATATTAACGGGACATCGAGGAAAGCGCCGGAGACTTTAGTCCAGGTCGACTGGAATCTAAAGTTTTAAGTTCACAGCAGACAAGACACTCAAATAATGCGTTTATGAGAACAAGGAGGATGAGAGATGAAATTTTTCACAAGGTTAGGCGTTCTGGCATCGGTTATTTTAGGTTTAGCCGTGCCGTGTTTCGCAGAAAAAATAGTTATCGAGGGATCCACGACGGTGCTGCCTATTTCCCAAAGGGCCGCTGAAGTGTTTATGGATAGCCATGCCGGGGCCGATATAGCGGTGCGCGGCGGCGGTTCGGGTGTGGGCATCGCCTCCTTGATCGATGGAACGGTCGATATTGCCAATGCCTCGCGGGCGATGAAGGATGCCGAAGTGCAAAAAACTGTCGATAAAGGAAGGACGCCCAAAGCCAATGTCGTGGCGATGGACGGCATCTGTGTTATCGTCAACCATTCCAACGGCGTCTCGGCATTGACAAAAAAACAGATCAGGGATATTTACACGGGCAAGGTCTCGAACTGGAAGGATGTGGGCGGTTCGGATGCGAAAATCGTCGTGATCTCTCGCGACAGCTCCAGCGGCACCTTCGAGGCCTTTGGGGAATTGGCCCTGGATAAAGAGAAGGTGAGGGCTGATGCGCTCCTGCAGGCTTCTAACCAGGCCGTGGCATCGACGGTGGCGCAGACGCCGGATGCTATCGGTTATGTGGGGTTGGGGTATGTGACGTCTTCCGTCAAGGCTTTGGATGTAGACGGCGTCAAGGCTTCAAGAGAAACAGTGCTGAACGGCCGGTATCCCATCAGCAGGCCCCTGTTCATGTATACAAACGGGCAGCCTAAAGGCCTTACCAAGGAATTCATTGATTTTATCATGAGCGCCGAAGGACAGAAGATAGTGGAGGAAGAAGGGTTTGTGGGGTTGAAGTAGAGAGAACCTCCCGGTTCTCGGGCAGCGGCAGGACCATGGTCCTGCCGCTGCATTCCTTACCCGATAGGCAAGATCGTTATGAAAGAAAGAATCTACAGAATAATCTTTACGGTGTTAGCTTTCTCTTCGCTGATATTCCTCATCGGAATTATCGCTATTCTTTTTAAAGAAGGCTTGCCGATATTTAAAAAAGTCGGTTTTCTTTCTTTTCTTTTCGGCAGGGCATGGTATCCGACCCATTCTCCTCCTGAGTTCGGCATCCTGCCTTTGATAGCGGCATCGGCCTGGGTCACGGCCGGGGCTGTCCTTGTTTGCGTGCCCCTGGGCGTAGGAAGCGCTCTATGTCTGCATGAGTTGTTTTCAGAAAAACAAAGGGCTGTGCTTAAGCCCGTTATTGAGATATTGGCCAGCATTCCTTCCGTCGTCTATGGGTTTTTCGGCATGATGATCGTGACGCCTTTTTTGCAGAATGTCTTTCATTTGCAGACGGGCCTTTGCGCGCTCAACGCAAGTCTGGTCCTGGGCGTCATGGCTGTCCCTACGGTATGCAGTTTATCGGAAGACGCCCTGAGCTTCGTGCCGAAGTCTTTTCGCGAGGCCTCTTATGCCGTCGGTGCCGACAGGTGGCAAACTTTGACCCGGGTTGTCCTGCCGGCGGCAGGCTCGGGGATTTCAACGGCCGTCATCCTGGGGATGAGCCGGGCTATCGGCGAAACTATGACCGTATTGATGGTTGCGGGGGGTGCTGCCGTTATCCCTCATTCGTTTCTGGAGCCTGTGCGGCCTATGACGGCGGCTATTGCTGCAGAAATGGGCGAGGCGCCCATGGCAAGCGACCATTACCATGCGCTTTTTGCCATCGCGATGGTTTTGTTTTTGATCACCTTTTTCTTCAACATTGTTGCGGAGATTGTCAGCCGAAGGTTCAGGATCAAGTTAGGATTATCCGGATGAAAAGAAATTTCACGCAGGCGATGGGTTTCACCTTCCTCTTCTCGAGTTTGGCCCTGACACTGCTCGTTTTATTCTCCATCATTTATTTTATCGGGGCGCGTGGTTTAAAAGTCCTGTCTTGGGAATTCCTAACACAAGTGCCGCGGCAGGCTATGACAGCCGGCGGCGTGGCCCCTGCGATCGTCGGCACCTTCTACCTGGCCCTTATTGCTATTCTTTTTTCATTGCCCTTGGCTTTGGCTTGCGCCATATATCTGTGTGAATACAGCCCGAAGGGATGGGTTGTCAATTTTATCCGCATCGGCATCAATAACCTGGCCGGCGTGCCGTCCGTCGTCTTTGGTTTGTTCGGTTTGGCGGTTTTTGTTAAATCTCTCAAGTTCGGCGTTTCTATGCTATCGGGAGGCTTGACGCTGGGCATTCTGGTTTTACCGGTGATCATCTCTGCCGCACAAGAGGCCTTGCTGGCTGTTCCGCATTCCATCCGCGAGGCATCTTTGGCCTTGGGGGCTACGCAGTGGCAGACGATCCGTCGCATAGTCCTGCCGGCAGCTTTGCCGGGGATTTTAACAGGTGTTGTCTTGAGCATCGGCCGCGTCGTCGGAGAGACCGCGCCCATTCTTTTTACGGCTGCTGCATTTTATCTAAGGGGATTTCCTGGATCCGTCTTTTCAGAGGTGATGGCCCTGCCGTATCACATTTATGCCTTGATGACAGAGGGTACGCATCCCAAGGAACAGACGGACATTGCTTACGGCTGCAGCCTTGTTCTTTTGTTGCTGGTCCTTGTCATATCTGCCCTGGCCGTCTATTTGCGCCAGCGGCAAAGGAGCCGTTTTCATGCTTGATCCTGTCAAAATCAGAACACAGAACGTTGATTTCTTTTACGGCAACCAGCAGGCTTTGAGGGATATCTCCATGGACATTGATGCCGGCCGGGTGACGGCGATCATCGGGCCGTCGGGGTGCGGGAAATCGACGTTTATCCGTCTTTTAAACAGGATGAACGATTTGGTCGCGCATACGGCTTTGCACGGGCACATATATCTGGAAGGGCAGGATATATTTTCCCCGGCGGTCGACCCTGTCGAGATCAGGCGCCGTGTGGGCATGGTATTCCAGAAACCCAATCCGTTCCCCAAGAGCATTTTCGAGAATATCGCCTACGGACTGGAGGTAAATGGGTGCAGGGACAGGGATATTGTTGAAGAGCGGGTTGTCATGTCTTTGAAGAAAGCGGCTCTCTGGGGGGAGGTCAAAGACAGGCTGCGTGACAGCGCATTAAGGCTGTCAGGCGGTCAGCAGCAACGGTTGTGTATCGCCCGGTGTCTGGCGGTCGCGCCTGAAGTTCTTTTGTTCGACGAGCCGTGCGCCAGCCTGGACCCCATATCAACCACCAAGATTGAGGAGCTGATCCTTGAGTTGAAAAAAGATTATACGATCGCCATTGTCACCCATAACATGCAGCAGGCGGCAAGGGTTTCGGACAAAACGGCCTTTTTCCTTTTGGGAGAGCTTGTTGAAATGGGGGAGACGCAGCATATTTTTACGGCCCCTAAAGACAAAAGGACAGAAGCCTATATCACGGGGAGGTTTGGATAGTCATGGTCAAAAAAAGAGTGCTCTTTTTGTGTGTAGAAAATTCAGCCCGCAGTCAGATGGCGGAAGGTTTTACCCGCAGCCTTGCCGGCGGTGCTTTTGACGTCTATAGCGCGGGCTCCCGGCCCTCCGGCCACGTGAATCCGAAAGCTGTCAAGGTCATGCAGGAAGCCGGTATCGATATCTCTTCCCAGCAATCCAAAGGTTTTGAGGCCCTTCCTGCGACCTGTTTTGACTACGTGATCACGCTGGGCTGTAAAGACGTGTGTCCTTATGTTCCCGCCTCCAGGCATATCGAATGGAAGATAGCAGATCCCAGCGGCAACGGGGTTGCGTATTTTCGTAAAATCAGGGACGACATAAGAAGGAAAGTTAAGGATTTTATCAAGGCAGCCAGCTAAACAGGGAAGGGATGTGTTATGGAGAGATATTTCGACGAGGAGCTTGACCGGCTCAAAGAGGATATGCGGCACATGGGCGATCTGGTCGCAGAGGCCGTTCAGCGATCCGTCGAGGCCCTTAAAAGGCAGGACACGCAGATGGCAAAAAGAGTTATTACCGACGACAAATTGATCGACGAGACAGAGCTCGCCATTGACGAAGAGTGCTTGGATTTTTTAGCGTTAAGGCAGCCCGTGGCCGGGGACCTGAGGTTCATTGCTATGGCGATGAAGATTGCGACAGACCTTGAGCGTATGGCGGATTTGGCTGTGGACATCGCCCAGCGGGTCATTGAATTGGACGGCCGGACGCTTGTCAAGCCGTTGGTCGATATTCCCCGGTTGACCATCGTAGCCCAGACAATGACCAGGGATGCCATTAGTTCGTTCATCGCCCTGGATATCGATCTGGCGACCAAAGTGATCCTGATGGACAGTGAGGCTGATCGTTTGAAGAGCTGCATCCAGAACGAGTTGATCGAGGATTACATGCTGAAGGATCCGGCGACAATCCGGGGAGCGATGCCTTTACTTTTAATCGCCAGGCACTTGGAGCGCATCTGTGATCATGCGACAAACATAGCCGAAGATGCGATCTATCGCGTGAAGGCAAAGGTGGTGAAGCATCACCCCGAAAAACTAAAAAATAATAACGGCAACAAATAATCCCATTGTCATCTTTAAGCAAAAGGCCTCTCCTTTTTGCAAAGGGGAGGATTTTATTTTACACAGATTTAACATGGATTTCACAGGGACATAATATAGGTTATTATAATATACATAAAAAGGAGGATAGGCCATGAGACAGATTTTTGTATTGTTCGCGGCGTTTTTTCTTGTCACGCCGGTTTTCGCAGCAAGAGATAACAATTCCGTTCAGGTCAAAGGCTCGGATACGATGGTGAATCTGGGGCAGGCATGGGCCGAGAAATATATGCAGGAAAACCCCGGCGATTTTGTGGCGGTGACAGGCGGCGGCTCCGGCACAGGGTTCTCCAGCCTTATCAGCGGCACCTGCGATATTGCCATGGCCTCAAGGAATATCAAGGATAAGGAAATCGCCCTGGCGAAACAAAAAGGCATCGATCCGAACGAGATCAGGGTGGCCATGGACGGTCTGGCTGTCGTCGTCAACCCGGCCAATCCGGTCGGACGGCTGACCCTGGATCAGCTCGCACAGATCTTCACCGGCAGGATCACGAACTGGAAAGAGGTGGGAGGGGAAAACAAGAAGATCGTCGTCCTTTCCCGTGAAGTTAATTCCGGGACCCATGTTTATTTTAAGGAACACGTGCTCAGGAAGGGCGACCCCAACAGCAAAGAAGAATTTACGCCCGGCGCCCTGCTCTTGTCCTCTTCCCAGGCCATCGCCGATGAAGTGGCCGGAAATCCCTCGGCCATCGGATATTACGGCATGGGGTATATCTCGCCCAAGCAAAAACCGGTCATGGTCGCCAAGGATGCAGCTTCGGAATATGAGGCTCCGACCATTGAAAATGTCGTCAACGGAAAATACCCGATATCCCGGCCGCTGTTCCTTTACACGAACGGCCAGCCGCAGGGGCTTGTCAAAAAATTCGTCGATGCCTGTCTTTCCAAAGAAGGCCAGGAGATCGTGCTGCAAACGGATTTTGTCCCCATCAACCCATAAGGCAACGATCCGGTTTCGCCAGGTATCCCATGCGTAAAATCAAAGAGTTCGTGATAGAGAAGCTCATTCTTTTGAGCGGCCTTGCTTCTATCTTTTTTGTCATCCTGATTTTTCTCTTTTTACTCAAAGAAGGCCTCGCGTTGTTCAAGATCACAAGCCCCTTTGATTTCCTGTTCGGCAAGAGCTGGTATCCTATCTCTGAACCGCCCCAGTTGGGGATCCTTCCTTTGATCCTCGGCTCTTTGCTTGTGACCGTCGGGGCAGCCGTCATCTCTGTCCCCATCGGCGTCGGCTGCGCTGTTTATATCGCCGAGGTTGCGCCTTTAAAAATAAGAGAAGTCCTTAAGGCGGGGATAGAATTGCTGGCAGCCATCCCGAGCGTTGTCCTGGGGTTTATCGGGATGGTGACCCTGGTGCCCCTGGTCAAGAATGTTTTTCATCTGCCGACCGGCTTGACGGCGCTGTCGGGCTCCATCATGCTGGCATTCATGGCCATGCCGACGATCGTATCCATCGCCGAGGATGCGCTGTATTCCGTCCCCAAGACATATAAAGAAGGCGCTTTTGCGCTTGGGGCGACGCACTGGCAGACCATATGGCGGGTTATGTTGCCTGCGGCATCAAGCGGGATCCTGGCGGCGGTGATGCTTGGGATAGGCCGCGTGATCGGCGAAACCATGGCCGTGATGATGATCACGGGCAATGCCGCGGTCATTCCTCACAGTATCCTTGTGCCCGTGCGGACATTGACCGCGACCATCGCCGCTGAAATGGGGGAGGCTGTGGTGGGCAGCGAGCATTATTTTGCCTTGTTTGCCATCGGCATCGTTCTTTTTGTCATCAGCTTTGCTATCAATGTCACGGCTGATCTATGCTTGCATAAAAAACAATCATGAGAAACCCTCGCCGCACAGAGAAGATCGCCTTTTTCTTTTTATTGTTGGCCACTCTTTTGATCGTGGTCCCTGTGGGGCTTATCGTCGTCATCATCATCCAGAAGGGGCTGCCGGCCATTAACTGGCAATTCCTTTCGGATATGCCCCGGCAGGGCATGCGCGCCGGAGGAATATTCCCTGCGATCGTCGGCACGATTTATCTGGTCGCGGGGGCGATCATCTTTGCTTTGCCCATAGGGCTTCTGGCGGCCATTTATTTAAGCGAGTATTCCAGGGAAAACCTGCTGACCCGGCTCATCAAATTGGCCATCGTTAATCTGGCCGGTGTTCCGTCGGTCGTTTACGGGCTTTTTGGCCTGGCCCTTTTTGTGGTTTTTTTCAAGTTCGGGGCATCCATTCTTTCTGGGTCGCTGACACTGGGGATCATGATATTGCCGATCATCATCACGGCCTCGCGCGAGGCCCTGGAGAGCGTGCCGTCTTCTTTCCGCGAGGTGAGCCTGTCTTTAGGCGCAAGCAAATGGCAGACCATACGGCACATCGTTCTGCCCAATGCCATCCCCGGGATCTTGACAGGGACGATCCTTGGCCTGGGGAGGGCGGCCGGCGAAACAGCGCCAATCCTTTTTACGGTCGCGGCTTTTTATCTGCCGCAACTCCCGCATTCGATATTTGACCAGGCCATGGCCTTGCCGTATCACCTTTATGTGATTTCGACCCAGGTGCCCAACGTCGATGAAAAGATAAGATATGGGACCGCTTTTGTGCTTCTGGCGCTTGTCCTGGTTATGAATCTTATTGCCATCGTTATCCGTACCAAGTTCAGGAAGAAGAAAAAATGGTAAAATTCAAGATCCGCGACCTCGATGTATGGTTCGGCCCTATCCATGCGATCAAACAGGTGAGCATGGAGATCCAGTCCCATGAGATCCTGAGCGTCATAGGGCCTTCCAACAGCGGAAAAACGACTTTTTTGCGGACGTTGAACCGTCTCAGCGACCTCCATGCATCTTTTAGGATGTCCGGCATCGTCGAGATGGAGAGAGTGGATACCCGCGGCATGGATGCAGAGACATTGCGCCGCAAAATAGGCATGGTTTTTGCCCTGCCTTTGCCTCTGCCGCTGTCTATTTTCGAGAATGTGGCTTACGGCATCAGAATGCAGGGCGTCAAAAACAGGAAGACGCTGGAAGAAAAGGTGGAAGAGGCGCTCCAGCAGGGATATCTCTGGGAAGAGGTCAAAGACAGGCTGGACGAGTCGGCCTTTAAATTATCCGGCGGCCAGCAGCAGCGTTTGTGTATTGCAAGGACTTTGGCGGTCCAGCCGGAAGTGATCCTTTTTGATGAGCCCTGTTCGGGGCTTGACCCTATCTCGACGGCTAAAGTGGAAGACGCCATGGTCGAACTGAAGAAAAAATATACGATCGTCCTGGTGACGAACAATGTCAAGCAGGCGGCCAGGGTCGGCGATAAAACAGCCTTCTTTTTAAGCGGCGAGCTTGTCGAGCTGGACAGGACCGACAAGATCTTTACCGCGCCGCATGACCAGCGCACGAACGACTACATCAGCGGGAAATTCGGATGATCTTATGGCCAAGATAGCCACCAGGAAGTTAAATCTGTGGTACGGCGATTTTCACGCCCTGAAGGATGTGAACGCTTCCTTTGAGCCGAAGAAAATCACGGCCATCATCGGCCCGTCCGGCTGCGGCAAGTCGACGTTGTTGCGGGTTTTTAACCGGATGAACGACTTGATCGAAGGCGTCCGCACAGATGGGGAGGTCCTGATCGACGGCGCAAATATCCTGGATCCCTGCGCGGACCTGGTTGCGTTGCGCAAGAAGGTGGGGATGGTCTTCCAGCGCCCGAATCCGTTCCCCTTGTCCATATATGAGAATATTATTTTCGGCGAGAGGATCCACGGGGCCGGCATCACGCGGGATGAATTGGACGGGATCGTCGAGAAGAGCCTCAAAGACGTCCTCTTGTGGGACGAGCTGAAAGACAGGCTCCAGGCCCCGGCGTTATCGCTGTCCCTGGAGCAAAAGCAGAGATTGTGCATCGCCAGGCTGATCGCCGTCAGGCCGGACGTGCTGTTGATGGACGAGCCCTGTTCGACCCTGGACCCGCAGGCCACGGCCCGCATCGAAGAATTAATGCGCGAGCTGAAAAATAATTATACTATAATAATAGTCACGCATAATATGCAGCAGGCGGCGCGGATCTCGGATGACGCCGGGTTCATGCTGTTGGGCGAATTGATCGAATTCGGCAAAACGGACCAGTTGTTTACCGCGCCGCAGGACCGGCGCACGGAAGATTATATTACGGGCAGATACGGCTGATGATATCCCTGACGAAAAAAGGAGGCCATTTCCATGGAAAGACATTTTGATCAGGAGCTGAAAGAATTGAATGAGGACATCCTCAAAATGGGCGCCCTGGCCGAAGAGGCTATCTATAAATCCGTCGAAGCGCTGAAGAACAGGGACCAGGGGATGGCTAAAAGCGTCATAGATAACGATGCCCTTGTGGATCAGCTGGAGCTTGCCATAGACGAAAAGTGCATCGATTTCATCGCGCGCTACCAGCCCATGGCCAAGGACCTGCGTTTCATCACGACGGGGATGAAAATCAATGCGGAGCTTGAACGGATAGCCGACATAGCGGTGGATATCGCCCAGAGGACCCTCGAATTGGTGGACAAGCCGCTGTTGAAGCCCCTCGTGGATATTCCAAAGTTGACCGCTGTGGCGCAAAAAATGGTCAAGGCGGCCATCGATTCTTTTGTGAGGGCGGATATCGCGTTAGCCAGGCAGGTCCTGTCGTCGGAGCCCGAGGCCAACGAATTGAGGAACCTGATCCACCAGGAACTTGTCGATGACTACATGGTGAAAGATTCTTCTTCGACGCCGCGGGCCGTGCAATTGCTGCTGATAGCCAGATTTCTGGAGCGCATCTGCGACCATACCACGAATATCGCCGAAGACGTCATCTATATGGTCCAGGCGGAAGTCGTCAAGCACCATCCGGAAAAACTGAAAAAAGAAAATTGAGCCGTCGGCGCGTTTAGCGGAAAAAAATATTTGACAGCAAGAGCAAACGGATATAACATTATATCCTTCTAGTGAGTTTATATACAGGTTCGTGCGTGTGGAGTAGTATGAGACAAAGGCGTCCATATGATCTTCTGGGGACGTCTTTTTTTTGCACCTACATTGTCCCCCAAAAAATACGCGCGGACAGCAAAAAATAAAATCAATGAAGATTTTAGACAAAGATGTCTTGGCGGATCATCAAGGGGTTCGGATTGTCAGGTTGACCATCCAGACGCCGGATATCGCCGCCAAAGCCAAGGCAGGACAATTTGTTGTCCTTATGGTCAAAGAAGAGGGAGAAAGAGTCCCTCTGACGATCGTCAAAGCCGATCCTGACAAAGGCACTATCGTGCTCATCGCTCAGGAGGCGGGCCTGACGACCAAGCTTCTGGCCAGCGTCCATGCCGGAGATTCCCTCCATTCCATCGTAGGCCCGCTGGGCCATCCCACTGAGATCAAGAAATACGGAAAGGTCATTCTTGTCGGCGGCGGTGTCGGCATTGCCGAGATCTATCCCGTTGCCCGCGCCTTGAAGAATGCCGGCAACCATGTGACCTCGATCATCGGATCGCGCACAAAAGAACTATTGATCCTCGAGCGCGAATTGAAAGAGGCGTCCAGTGAATGCATCGTCATGTCCGACGACGGTTCATACGGCCGCAAAGGATTTGTGACCGAGGCCCTCAAAGAACTTCTCGAAAAATCCAAAGTTGACCTGGTGTATGCCGTCGGTCCCATCCCGATGATGCGGGCCGTCTCCACGGTGACAAAGCCCTTTGGTGTCGCGACCCTTGTCTCGCTCAACGCGATCATGGTCGACGGCACAGGCATGTGCGGTTGCTGCAGGGTGACGGTCGCCGGCAAAGTCAAGTTCAGCTGTGTCGACGGCCCGGAATTTGACGCTGCCCAGGTCGACTGGCAGGAATTATTGAATCGAAACAGCATTTATACCGAAAAAGAAAAACACATCTGCCGCCTGAAGGACAAGGCGTAAGCCAGTCATGAGAAAAGAACCAATCAAGATCAAAGAGAGGGACAGGCTTTCCAGGGCCAGGGATTTTGAAGAGGTTGTCCTTGGGTTTTCTGAACAAGAGGCTTTGGAAGAGGCATCGCGTTGCCTCCAATGCAAAGACCCCAAGTGCATTGCAGGTTGTCCTGTCGGGATAGATATCAAGGCCTTTATCGGCCAGCTGACGAAAAAAGATTATGACGGGGCCTACGCGACCATCCGCCAGAAGAGTAACTTTCCTTCCATATGCGGCAGGGTGTGTCCTGCCGAATACCAGTGCCGCAAGGCATGTGTTTTTACCAAAAAAAGCGAGCCCTTCGCGTCCGACCAGGCCATCAATATCCATTTCTTGGAAAGATTTATCGGCGATCATGGGGCTAAAAAAGGCCTTCATGTCAAAACATCCGGCGATGCCAAACACAAAGGACTGAAAGTGGCTGTTGTTGGGTCAGGCCCGGCCGGGCTCTGCTGCGCGGGCGAGTTGGCGCGGCAAGGCATTAAGGTCGTCATTTTTGAAGGGCTGCACAAGACAGGCGGTGTCTTGCGCTATGGTATTCCTCCTTTCCGTCTTCCCAGAAAGATCCTTGATTCAGAGATAGATTCCCTGAAAGAGCTCGGTGTTGAGATCCGCCTGAACACCATTATCGGCAAAGTAAAGACGATCGACGAACTTTTCGGCGAGGGTTTTTCCGCCATATTTCTCGGCCTGGGAGCCGGAATTCCGTCGTTCTTGGGCATTCCCGGCGAAAACCTCTGTAATGTCTATTCGGCCAATGAGTTTTTGACCAGGGTCAATCTGATGAACGCGCACTTGTTCCCTGTCAGCCATACCCCGATCAATATCGGCAAGCATATTGTCGTGATCGGCGGCGGCAATACGGCGATGGATGCGGCGCGTGTCGCGATCAGGCTGCAGCATCTCGCCGGCGTCCCGCCCGACACGACCATTTGTTACCGGCGCACGGAAGTCGAGATGCCGGCGCGCAGGCTTGAGATCGAGCATGCCAAAGAAGAAGGCGTCAAGTTCGATTTCCTTGTCAAGCCGGAAGAGTTTGCAGGTGACGAAAAGGGGTTTGTCAGGACGATGCGCTCCAGCCGGTGCGAGCTTGGGGAGCCGGACAGCTCCGGAAGGCGCAGGCCTGTTGTCATTCCGAACAGCAATTTTGAAGTCGATTGCGATCTGGCTGTGGTGGCGGTAGGGCTGGGTGCCAACAAGATCCTGACCAGCGTGACGCCGCAGTTGAAGACCGATAAATACGGCGACGTCGTCGTCGAGCCTGAAACCATGGAGACATCCATTAAAGGTGTTTTTGCCGGCGGAGATATTGTAGGGGGAGAGGGGACCGTTATTGAGGCTATGGGCATGGCCAAGAAGGCGGCCAGCGCTATCCTTGATTACTTGGACAGGAAATAATAAACGTTACTCCCCGTGTAAGCATCTTGACAATTTATGCCTGCGACCAGTCCTCACAGAGCTCAGGCGGGTTCCGCAGAAAGCGGAATACTGGCTTTTCCGATAAAGCCAGGTGCATCCATAAATTCTCAAGATACGCGTGGAGTTAATCTCGCCAGAGGCGGAAGGTTAAAGGAAATCAACGTTACTCCTCGTGTAAACAGCTAAAAATTTCTGTTTGCATCCAATCCTCGCAGAGCTCGGATGGGCAATCAGAAATTTTTCAGCTACACTCGGAGTTAATCTCGCCAGAGGCGAGATTAAGGAGGGGACATGAAGGCCAAGGTTGAAGAAATGATGGCAAGCGTTATCATCAGGAATCCGGGAGAGCCGGAGTTTCATCAGGCCGTCCGGGAGGTCGTGGAATCATTAACTCCTTTTCTTGAAAAGAACCCTAAATATAAGGAAGCCAAGATCATCGAAAGGATGGTCGAGCCGGAGCGGGTCATCATGTTCCGCGTGGCGTGGGTCGATGACAAAGGAGAGGTCCAAATCAACCGCGGGTATCGCATTCAGATGAACAGCGCGATCGGCCCTTATAAAGGCGGCATCCGCCTCCATCCGAGCGTTAACCTCAGCATCCTTAAATTTCTTGCGTTTGAGCAGGTTTTGAAAAACAGCCTCACCACGCTGCCCATGGGCGGCGCCAAGGGCGGTTCTGACTTCGATCCTAAGGGCAAGTCGGACAATGAGGTCATGAGGTTCTGCCAGAGTTTCATGAGCGAGCTTTTCAGGCACATCGGCCCCGACCTTGACGTTCCTGCCGGCGATATCGGCACCGGCGGCCGTGAGATCGGCTACCTGTTCGGCCAATACAAGAAGCTCAAAAATGAATTCACCGGCGTTTTGACAGGTAAAGGCTTGAGCTGGGGCGGCAGCCTGATACGTCCTGAAGCGACCGGTTACGGCTGCGTCTATTTTGTCCAGGAAATGCTCAAGACGCGCGGCGAATCGCTGAAAGGAAAGGTTTGCGCGGTGTCGGGTTCAGGCAACGTGGCCCAATATACGGTCGAGAAGCTCCTTCAGCTCGGCGCCAAGGTCGTTACCCTTTCTGACTCGGACGGTTTTATTTACGACGAGGGCGGGATCGACCAGAAGGAATTAAAGTGCGTCCTGGATCTGAAAAATGTCCGCCGCGGACGCATCAAGGAATGCGCCAAGGAGTTCAAATGCAAGTATTTTGAGAAGCAGAAACCCTGGCAGGTCAAGTG
>Ga0172375_10000408_pt1 | contig 70158 bp, 57 predicted proteins | sample LakKiv1m_FD_114537 | JGI IMG/M metagenome (GOLD analysis project Ga0172375, IMG submission 114537) | Freshwater microbial communities from Kabuno Bay, South-Kivu, Congo - kab_092012_11.1m | ecosystem: Environmental > Aquatic > Freshwater > Lake | place: Democratic Republic of the Congo... | reverse complement strand
GTCTTCCTGCAATTTAAAGATATAGATACCATTTTTATAATCATCCATCAGATTTTTGAATTCAGGATTAGTTTTGTCGAGAGTCTCAGATTTCCTTGCAAGCAGCATATCTCCAATGAAGTCTTTTTCAATTGCAGCTACTGTAGCACTGTCAATAGTTTTGTTTCTGTAGCGAGTATCGGCTTTCCCCCTGGATACGAGACTATCAAACAAGTAATTCTCATCCGCAATAGCGAATAAAACTACATCTTTCAATTTTTCATGCAGAGAACTTTTACCGTATTCATAGAATTTAACGCCTGATGTATCAGCTTCTATAATATCGTAAGCTGTTTTTTCAGCTTTAAAATTGTATTTAGTCTTTAGATCACTTATTACCTGATCATAAGCTGTTTTGTAATACAGCCTGTCGTATAAAGCGCGTAATCCTTTTCTTTCATCTTCAAAAGAGGGGAAATCAATCACTTCCGTAAGTTTAATTATATGGTAACCAAACCTTGTCTGAATAATATCTGAAACCTCTCCGACATTAAGCTTGAATGCGGCTTCATCAAACTCTTTAACCATCATTCTTCTTTCGAACTGACCGAGATCACCGCCTTTTTCAGCAGTTCCTTTATCCTTTGAATATTGTTGTGCCAGAACTGCAAAGTCTTCACCCTGTTTTATTTTTGATGCGACTTCCTGGACTTTCTGGAGAGCAAACGCAGTATCAGCCTTTCCTTCATCGTTCATAAAATCGATCAGGATATGACTTGCTCTGATTTTATATTTCCTGTCCTTTTTTTCAGTTACCTTTATGATATGATAACCATAATTTGTTTTGACCGGTGTCGGATATATTTGACCTGCTTCAGTTGCAAACACAGCTTTTTCAAATTCCGGAATTATCTGTCCTGCAGTGATATAATAAATGTCCCCGCCGCTTGCTTTAGAAAACTGGTCCTGAGAATATTCCATTGCAAGTTTATCGAAACTGGCTCCGTTATTGATCCTTCCGATTAGAGTATCGGCAAAATCTTTCCAGAATGTTGATCCGGCAGTATCAGCTTTAAGCATTATATGGCTGACCCTGAATTCCAGTTTTTTCTTATCGTATAATTCTTTTAATGCCGGTTCAACCAATTCTTTTTCAATAATGAATGAGGCACCAACTTTTCTTTTATATTCATTCAGTTCAGAATTAAGACCCGGATCCGATTCAAATCCTCTTGAATGAGCATCAGCAAGTTTCATTCTGAAATTCACATAAAGATCGAGAAAGTTTTTGTATTTGGATAAAGAGTCATCCTTGGCTTCATCATAACCACCGGCATTCTTTGCATAGGCGTTCTCAAACTCATTCAAAGTAACCTGCTCATCGCCAAATTCAGCTACTAATATTTTGGAAGCTTCGGGTGAACAACCGTAAAGCATTGCAAAAAAAGCTAAAATCAGAAGAAATTTTCTTCCTGATTTCATATGTATCCTCCTAATTTGTTCATCAACATTATATAACAGTACTCTTATAAAAAATTAAAGTTAAAAGGTTTCATTCAAAATTATTTTACGCGTGCCGAAGTTTCAGTATCGGGGGATAATTCAACGAGTTGCAGTTTCCCCTGGCTGTCTTCCGCAGCGAGAACCATACCTTGCGATTCGAGTCCGAAAAGTTTTGCGGGTTTAAGATTAGCAACAATAATGATCTTTTTGCCGACAAGAGTTTCCGGATCATAAAATTTTGCGATTCCGGCAACAACCTGTCGTTTCTCTTTTCCAATTCTTACCTGGAGTTTTAATAATTTTTCACTCTTCTTGATCCTTTCGGCGCTGTAAATTTCAGCTACTCTGAGATCGATTTTAGCAAAATCATCATATTCAATCAACTTAACGTTTTCAGCGGCAGGTTCTTCAGTAAACCTTGCTATTTCTTCATCTATCACTTTATCCTCAATCTTACCAAAAAGAATTTCTGCTTTGCCAAGCTTATGCCCTGCTGCAAGATTGAGTTTCGAAGCCTCATCCCAGCCCTTTTTTTCTGCATTAAGAATTTTGAGTAAACGTTCTGAAGAAAACGGCAGAACTGGTTCAAACAGTATTGCAAGACTATATATTGCCTGAATGCAAAGATTAATAGTGGTGGCACATCGTTCTTTATCAGTCCTCACAGATTTCCACGGTTCGGAGTCGTTGAAATATTTATTGCCAGCCCTCGCAAGATTCATAAGCTCGGTGAGTGCGTCTTTTACTTTATACTGCTCAAAAAGATTTCCCGCAATTTCAGGGGTCTTTGAAATTATCTCAATGAATTCTCTATCTATTTCTTCAAGTTTACCGGCTTCCGGAACCTCACCGTCAAAATTTTTCGAAGTGAAAGTGAGAGTGCGATTAATAAAATTGCCTAGTATATCAGCAAGTTCAGAATTATTCCTCATCTGGAATTCTTTCCAGTAAAATGATGCGTCTTTTGTTTCGGGACTATTAGCAGCCAGACAATACCTTAGAGGGTCAGCAGGGAATTTTTCGAGAAATTCTCCAACGTAAACGCCCCATCCTCTTGATTTCGAAAATTTTCTTCCTTCAAAGATCAGGTATTCATTTGCAGGAACATTTTCAGGCAATATGTAATGATCCGGTCTGTTGTCATTCCATGCCATGAGCATGGCAGGAAATATTATCGTATGGAAAACAATGTTATCTTTACCGATAAATGCTAAATACCGGGTATCAGGATTCTGCCAGTATTCTTTCCATTTTTCGGGTTCACCTCTGCTTTCAAAAAGTTCTTTTGTTGCAGAAATGTACCCCAAAACAGCCTCAAACCAAACATAAAGCACTTTACCTTTCGCTTCTTCAAGCGGCAGCGAAACTCCCCAGTCAAGGTCCCGCGTAACACTTCTTTCCTTCAGTCCATCCTTAAACCAGCTTTTAACCTGATTCAAAACATTTTCTTTCCAGTGATATTTTTTACTCGCTGTTTCGACGTATTCTTCAAGCCGCTTCTGAAACTCATCCAAGGGGAAAAACCAATGATAGGATTCTCTCAGAACAGGAGTCTCTCCGGTAAGTTTACTTTTCGGATTGATAAGCGCTGTCTGTTCGTAATTTGCGCTGCAATTTTCACATTCATCGCCTCTTGCTCCCTCGAATCCGCAATTCGGACAAATGCCTTCAACATAACGATCCGGAAGAAATTTATTAGCTTTTTCATCAAAAAGCTGTAACGTATTTTTTTCCCGGAAAAGCCCGGCTTCATAAAATGCGGTAAAAAATTCTCTTGCTGTTTTATGATGCACCTGAGTGCTTGTCCGTGAATAAATATCGAAACTCATACCGAATTTTCTGAAGGAATCCAGATTCTGATTATGAAATCTGTCAATGATCTCTTTTGGCTTTTTATTTTCCTTGTCTGCTGTTATGGTGATTGCAACACCATGCTCATCAGAGCCGCATACATAAACAATGTCCTTTCCTTTCAGCCTCTGGTATCTTACATAAATATCGGCAGGCAAATAAGCTCCGGCAAGATGACTGAGATGAATTGGACCGTTTGCATACGGAAGCGCTGATGTAACTAATATTTTTTCGGTATTCAATTTTCCTTGACCTGAAAAATTTTTAAACAATAAATATAAATATTTTTAAGGAATGAATTTTGATATTATGTTTTATCTGCAGGCTTATTCTCGTTAATATTGGGTGTGGCTGCTTTGTTTCCGTTATATTTAAAGAGAATAGGAATTTCAACTAATTGATGCGGCGTAGATTCCCTGAGATATTATTTTTATGCTGACATAAAAAAAGGGATCAGCCTTACGGGTGTAATGACTGATCCCCGGGAAATAAACTAAGGTTAAATTAATTCTCCATATCCCTGTACATATCTTCTATAAGATCTCTGTACCTTTCTTCGATAACTTTCCTTTTAACGCTCATCTTGGGAGTGAGTTCGCCAGTTTCCACTGAGAATGGTCTATCCAGCAACGTGAATTTGCGGACGCGCTCATAGTTTGCTATATTTTTCTGTATCTGCCCAAGTTCTTTTTCAAGCATCTCATAAATCTGCTTCATATTTACAAGCTCTTCAACATTGTTATATTGAATACGGTTAGCATCAGCATATTCTTTGATAGATTCAAAGTCCGGAACGATCAAAGCGCTGAGAAACATCCGTTTATCGCCGATAAGAACGAATTGCTCAATGAATTTGCTCGAAAGGAAGAGATTTTCAAGAGGAGCGGGAGCTATATACTTTCCACCGGAAGTTTTGAAAAGATGTTTTTTCCGGTCTGTGATGATTAGAAAACCTTCAGCATCGAAAACACCGATATCCCCTGTATGAAGCCAACCGTCTTTAAGAACCTCATCGGTTTCCTTTTTATTTCTATAATATCCCTTCATAATATTGGGACCGGCAGCGAGAATTTCTCCGTCTTTTGCGATTTTTATTTCAACACCCGGGAAAATTTTGCCAACCGAGCCGAATTTGTAATCATTCAACCGGTTGCATGCAAGAACTGGCGATGATTCGGTAAGACCGTATCCTTCAATAATAAGAATTCCTACTGTATCGAAAAACTCTCCTAATTCCCTTGATAGCGCAGCGCCGCCTGAGATAAAAAATCGAAGGTTCCCGCCGGTTTTTTCTTTCAGTTTCTGGAAAACAAGTTTATCTGCAAGTTTGTGCTTAATATTAAGTCCGATTGGAGGCTGACCACCAGATTTTTTTGCCTTTCTGTACTCCTTACCAACTTCAAGCGCCCAATTGATTATTTTCTGCTTTTTAGCTGGCTGAGCTTCAAAATTCTTTTTAATACGGCTGTACATTCTCTCAAAAAGCCTTGGCACAGCGGTCATCAGTGTTGGTTTGATCTCGACCATATTCTGTGCAATTTTCTCAATGCTTTCAGCATATGCAATCGTTGCGCCGGCAGAGAGTGCGGTATAATATCCTGCCATTCTCTCAAAAATGTGACAGAGCGGGAGGAACGAAAGGAATACATCAGTCACTTTCATATCGAATACTTCATGGGCCCCGCGAACATTGGAAACAATATTTTTGTGTGTGAGGATTACACCTTTGGGTTCGCCGGTTGTCCCGGATGTATATATTATCGTACAGAGATCGTCTTCATTGCAGAGGTCGCAGCTCTCCAAAAAGTAGTTTCGGTCTCCCTTACCGAACTCAATTCCCTTTTTCTGAATATCAGTAAAATTACTTACTCCTTCATATTCTGCGGTATTTATTTCATTCATTACTATTATGAATTTCAGATGCGGTGTGTTTTGCCTTACTTTTAATACTTTATTCAGTTGAAACTTGTTGGATACAATTATGCCAACTGATTCTGAGTTGTTAAGAATGAATTCAATTGTGTCGCTTGTGAGAATAGGATAAAGAGGGACATCGACTGCTCCGAGTCCAAGAATTGCGAAATCCGAGTATTTCCATTCCGGGCGGTTTTCGGAGATGATTGCTACTTTATCACCTCTTTTAACTCCGAGTGAAGCAAGGCCTAAAGCAAAATTCTCAGTGTTTGTTGCAAAATCCTGATACGAAATATCTTCATATTTATCCTGGTACTTATATTTCAGCAAGGGTTTAGTCTGTGCTTTTCCAAAATCCCCGGCCAAAAATTTATAAAGATCGGGAATCGTTTTCATTTCAAAAAGAAGCGGCATTTTTTTCTCCTAAATTTTTTTAGCAATTTACGAGGCAATTCTGAAACTTCCAAATATTATTACAACTATTTTAAGATATACTATCTAATTAAGTAAATAATTATAAATTAATATCTTATGATCTTTATTAAGCGCTTCACATTGCCGTTTATGCTGAATTTTGGCTAAGTAAATTATAGAGCGGAACCATGCTGACAGGCAAATTCAGGCTTTCAGTTTCGGTTTTAGCGGCAAGTAACCGGGCACAGAGGAATTGTAATTTGAAATAAAATCTTGCAGGATTGATCAATTGGAGCAATGAGAGGAAAACTTAAAATCATTAAAAACGGGTTCCGGGAAATTTTCTCCAGAACCCGAAATGAATAAAAACAGAACTTGAATTCTTTGTCCTGCTAAACTTTAATGAATATCTTTCTGGCGTAAAGTATCCACATGAGTCCCAGCCAGATAAATATATAGCTGAGCGCCCAGGCGAGCGATGCATTAATAGGATCGAGCCAGGATAAGTACAGATTGGAAAACAGATAATCTTTGAGAGTAATTTCCTGCCCGTCTGCGCTAGTCATTGTTATCAGGTACATTATTCTCCCGACAATACCGGAAAGAAAAAAAACTGTGATGGCATTGAGTCCATAAACTTCAAAGGGTTTTGCCCAGAAATTAATCTTTTTAATATCAAGCAAATAATAGCATATACCAAGAAATATAATCGCCAATCCGCCTGTGTAAAGCACGTAACTGCTTGTCCAGATACTTTTATTCATCGGGAAAAATCCGTCCCAGATGTATCCGCCAAGCATTAGAAGATTTCCTGCTACAAAAAATACGGTCAGTTTCTCAAATACATCGATCTTTCTCCTCAGCCATATACCGGAAAGAATACCAAGAATTGCAGTGGAAATAGCTGGTACCGTGCTTAAAATCCCTTCAGGATCCCACACCTTTGTAGCTTTCCACATATGACCGTGAAGAATCATATTATCGATCCAGGCAGCCATATTTGTCTCTTTACCCAGATTCGGATAACCAACCCCCGGAACAGGGATGAATGACATCAGAATCCAGTAAAGTATAAGAAAGCCCGATCCGAAAATCACCAGATTTCTTGTGCTTAGTTTCAGAAACATAACCGAAGCAATAAAGTAAACTACTCCGATTCTTTGAAGAACTCCCGGAATCCTGATCTCACTTAAATTAAAATATGGGAAACCGGCAAGAATAAGTCCCAGTCCAAAAAGAACTGCTGATCTTCTCAATATGTGAAGTATCAGTTTATTCTGGTCTGTACCCTGTTCTTTTCTTTTTGTGAGCGAAAAAGTTATTGCAACACCGACGATATATAGGAAAAAAGGAAAAATCAGGTCGGTGGGTGTACATCCATGCCATTCAGCATGTTTTAGCGGGGGATAAATAGCGCTCCATGTTCCGGGATTGTTTACGAGTATCATTCCCGCTATTGTTATTCCCCTGAATACATCAAGTGAACGGAGCCTCTCGGCTTTTTGTTCTGTCATATCATCTCCAAATTAGATAAACTGCTCTATTTTGATCAGCAAAATATAAACACAAATTTTTTCAGGTTAAAAAAATTCATATTATTGCGCTTTACATTTTAGAGAGTTTTGATGAAGTTTGTCAGAAGATTATATGACTGGATGCTGCATTGGGCAGATACCCCTTACGGAGCTTTGGCTTTGTTCACTATTGCATTTGCTGAAGCCTCGTTTTTTCCAATTCCACCTGATGCACTACTGATTGCGCTCGTTCTCGGCGCTCAGTCCAAGGCTTTTAAACTTGCACTGAATTGTTCCGTGGGATCAATTCTCGGCGCGGTTCTGGGTTATCTTATCGGACACTATCTCTGGTGGAATTCCGATGCTCAGTATTCTTCTCTGGCAATGTTTTTCTTTAATAATATTCCCGGATTTACCGATGGACTTTTCAGAAATGTCGGCGCTCTTTATGAAGAGTGGAATTTCTGGATTGTATTCACCGCCGGCTTCACTCCAATTCCCTACAAAGTATTTACAGTCTCAGGCGGAGCATTCCAGATAAATTTCACAATGTTCATAATCGCAAGCATTATAAGCAGATCAGCGAGGTTTTTCCTCGTAGCCTTTCTTATATGGAAATATGGTGCAACAATAAAAGCATTTATCGACAAATACTTCGATCTGCTTGCAATACTTTTTACGGTTTTACTTGTCGGCGGTTTTGTATTGATTAAGTTTGCTTTTTAGCCCGGCTTATTTACTCAGCATTCTTTTTGTATTTAAAATAATACTTCCGTTGGTAATCCCGTACTGCTGATAAAGCACATCGGAGGGTGCTGATGCGCCGAACTTATCAACTGTAACGTATCCGCCTTCAATTCCGCAGTATTTGTACCAGGGTTGCGACACCCCTGCTTCAACGGCAATACGTTTGTTAATATTTGAAGGCAGTACAGTTTCTTTGTAAGCATTATCCTGACGATCAAATAATTCCATGCTGGGGAAACTGACAACCCGTGAGTTTATTCCATCATTCAAAAGCGCTTCAGCAGCTTCAATAGCAATCTCAACCTCACTTCCTGAAGCCATGAGAATAATTTCGGGCTCTCCGCCAAAATCCTTTAATATATACGCCCCTTTTTCCAGATTGCCGGCTGAAGCATATTTGTCCCTGTCAAGAATAGTGACATCCTGACGTGTAAGTGAAAGCATCACGGGACCTGAATGATGTTTAATTGCAAATTTCCATGCTTCTGCTGTTTCATTTGCATCGCAGGGTCTCAGGACAACGCAGCCGGGAATTGCTCTTAATGCAGCAAGGTGTTCAATAGGCTGATGTGTAGGACCGTCTTCTCCAAGTCCGATACTGTCGTGCGTAAAAACGAGAATAGTTCTCACATGAGATAATGCTGCAATTCTTATCGCGGGACGGAGATAATCCGAGAAAACAAGAAATGTGGCGCCATAAGGAATTACTCCGCCATACATTGCCATTCCGTTCATAATAGAAGCCATAGCATGTTCCCGGATTCCGAACCTGATATTTCTGCCGCTCCTCGATAAGGCGGAAAAATTTTCGAATCCTTTAAGCTCCGTATTATTCGAAGGCGCAAGATCCGCAGCCCCTCCAATAAGATTCTGAAGCGCTGGTGCAATTGCATTCAAAACTTTCCCGCTTGAGCTTCTTGTCGCCATTTTTTCACCGTAATTACTGAAATGGGGAATTGAATTTTCCCAATCAGAATCGGTACTATTAAAAAATTTATCCCACAATTCAGCTTCTTCAACATATTTCTCACGGTAGGAACTCAGCAATTCATTCCATTCCTCCTCCTCTCTTTCGCCTTCAATTTTTATTTGTGCGAAGAATTCCGCTGTTTCAGTGGGTATATGGAAGTCCTGCTCAAATTCCCAGCCAAGATTTTTTTTCGCTAACCTGATCTCCTCAACTCCCAGCGGTGAGCCGTGTGAAGATGATTTGCCCTGTTTATTCGGACTGCCGAAACCGATCACGGTATTCGTTACAATCAGCGAAGGTAAACCACTTGCCTGTGCCTCAGTTACAGCCTGAGCAAGCCGGATTGTATCATTAACATCATCAACATAAGTTACATGCCATCCATAGGCTTCGAATCTTTTTCCTACATCTTCACTCATTGCTAAGGACAGACTGCCGTCGATCGTTATTTTATTATTATCGTAAAACAGAATTATACTGCCCAGTTTATTATGTCCTGCAAAAGAAGCAGCCTCATGAGTTATGCCTTCCATCAGATCGCCATCACTAACAATACCATAAATATGATGATCTATCAAATGAAAATCGTCCTTATTAAAAACCGAAGCAAGGTATTCTTTCGCTAACGCCATACCGACTGCATTAGCAAAACCCTGTCCCAGCGGACCGGTAGTAGTTTCTACTCCGGGAGTCAATCCATACTCAGGATGACCCGGAGTTATACTTCCCCATTGTCTGAAATTTTTAATATCGTTTAAAGTGACATTATATCCCGAAAGATGAAGCGCTGCATATAACAACATACTTCCATGTCCTGCAGAAAGAACAAAGCGGTCTCTGTTTATCCATTTCGGATTGGCTGGATTATGACGCATAACTTTTCCAAACAGCAGATATGCAATCGGCGCGCAGCCCATGGGCATACCGGGGTGTCCTGAATTTGCTTTCTGGACGGCATCTGCCGCTAAAAAACGTATTGTATTTATATGCTGGTTAATCATTTTATTTTCTTCGCTGCTCATTTCAACTCCTAAAAATTTTGCATTTTCAGCCATTTATTTTTATCCTTAAGGGGTATCTTATATTTCTGCTAACCGTAAAACCTGTTTAAAAAAATCGTTGTTACTGGTCTGATTGCTGAATTTGAATCCTGATCTGGAATATTGTCAATTCCCTGATACGATAATTGTTAATATAATCAAAAATTGTTTTCCTTTAATCTGTTTCGGCTGGTAAAGGGCGGGACTTTTTTCTGCTCCATAGATCTGCCATAATAAAAACAGATCGGATCTGTATTCAAAATCTCTTTTTATGCCATTTTAAAAGTAATTGGGGTTTCGCCTGTCATTTATCGGTCGCAGAAAAATGTTTATGATCACGGTTGCTGAAAGTCCTATTCCATTTTATGTTTCTATGAGTATTCCGTAAGGGAATATTTACTTATAATATTAGTAAATTTCTGTTAAACTAAATCACAAGCTGACACTATTCGCTATTTACCGGTCAGATTAATAGGAGAATTACAGTGTTGTCTTACATTGGTAAAACGTTTGACTTTCTATCATTCAATGCTCCATAAAATTCGCTCAGCTCTGCTATAATTTTAATATTAAAAAAAAATAAAAAAACTGAAAAAAAAAGTTGTATTGGTAAGAATTACTTGTTATTTTTATATCGAATAATCTGTGAACTGTAATCTTTTTATTGGTAAAAAGTTAATTTGATTTAAGAGATTCTGCATAACCAATTGAAATAAAACAGATTCTGTCTCTTGCTTAAAGTTTCTCAGTGTGCCGGTTATTACGATATATATCTTAGCACGATTATTGCAATACATCTTAAAACTAATTTGAGACCAATGGCAAAATTTTACTTTTTTTCACCGGAAAAACTAAAATATATAGAGATCAAGTATTTTAAGTTCAAAACACTCGCTACAGCAATGCTGATATCTTTCTTAATTGCTGCCATCTTCCTAACAGTTTTCTTCATACATACTTCAAATCGTGGAATTGATTACCTGTCATATAAAAATCGGATACTTCAGCAAAAAATTAACAACCTGAAAATGGATTTTCTGGAACTTGAAAAGGGATTGTCTGAAATTTCTGCACAAACCGGCTATTTGCGGGTTTCTGTTGATCTTCCTTCAACCAGGTTCGATATTGAAAACCTTGGTACAGGCGGTAAACAAGACAAGGCTATCGGGGTAAATCCAATAATCGCCCAGGCAGAAAGATTAGCTGCATTCATGAATTTTGAGAAAACGAATATTTTTCAGATCGAAAATAAACTTAAAAAAAGGGACAGTCTGTTTGCACATATTCCTGCTGTTAAGCCGATGGATGTTGGATATGGCGATAGTTTCGGTATGAGGGTACATCCTATTCTTAAGGTCCGGAGGATGCATGAAGGGATCGATTTCAAATCCGATATCGGCGGCCGTATCTGCGCACCCGGAGACGGAGTAGTTGAATTTGTTGGTCTTAAAGGCGGATATGGTTTAACTCTCGAGATCAATCACGGTTTTGGATATAAAACGCTTTACGGACATTTGTACCGGGCAAAAGTAAAAATCGGGCAGGAAGTTAAAAGAGGTGAGCTTGTTGCTCTCTCTGGTAATTCCGGGCTTCTCAGCACAGGCCCCCATTTGCACTATGAAGTAAAGAAAAATGGAGTTGCAATGAATCCGTTAAATTATTTCTTTGACAATATAGACATGGCAGACCTGAACGAACCCGGGCTAAAATAAAATTGGATAAATTCCTCACCCCGGAAGTGATGCTTTATCTTTACTCTTCCGGAGCTTTCCCCATGGCTGATGAATCAGGGGTGATCAATTGGTATCAGCCAAAAATCAGAACAATTCTCCCGCTCGATTCATTTAATATCCCCCGCTCATTGCGAAAATTTTTAAAGACTTCAGAATTTTCATTCAGATTCGATTATGATCCAATCACGATTATCCGAAAATGTGCTGACCGTAAGGAAACCTGGATAAACGATCAACTCATTTCAGCATACCAAAAACTGCATAATCTTGGCTTTTTGCACAGCGTTGAAACTTATCTCCATGGTGAGCTTGCAGGTGGTTTATATGGTATTGCAGTTGGCGGAGCATTTTTTGGAGAATCAATGTTCTCGGCTAAATCCCAGGCTTCAAAATGTGCACTTGTTAAACTTGTGGAAAGATTGAACGAAAAAAACTTTCAATTACTTGATGTTCAATTCAGTAACCCGCATCTTGAAATGTTTGGTCTTAAAAGTCTGAACCTTGATGAATTCCTCGAAATCCTGGGAATTGCACTCAGGATAAAGACTGAATTTATCTGAAAAATACTTACCTGAAACGAGTCAGATCCGGCACGTATTCTTTCTGTCTGCTGCATTCATATTCATATATGAGTTTAGATAATTCACTCAGGAAAGGCAGCCCGGTTTTATCGTATTCATAAGTATCATCATTAAAAATCCCATTGTCATTTACATGAATAACAGCGCTCAAAAGAAATTCAACATTTTTATCAGTATCAATTATGTATGCATTATCTATCAGATATCCATAAGCTAAGCCTGATTTGCTGAAGATTTTAAGATTTGCCGGAAATGGTATTGAATCATATCCGCAGTTAAAGAACTTAACATACTGATCTCCGGTTTCTCTATAGTTGTATTTCGAAGTATCACTTTCACGGGGAAGCATACACATATATTCGTAAAGAAAATTATAATCATCCGGTGTGAGATTAAATCTTTGATTCTCGGGAACCGCATCGGGGAACACAACTGATTTCATCACTTCATGCAGTGTTTCGAGCCTTAGGAAATTCTTCGAGCTAAAATCCATCGGAGATTCAACTAGTTTATCCCCGCTCATGAAACCCTTTCCCCTTAATTGCCCCGAGGGAGAGATACTGTTTTCGAAAAATGAAAACCGAAACGGTAATTCGTAAAGTAACTTATCCCCGTTAAAAAATTTCACTGGATTAACTCGTTTATTTTCTTCGAACGAGAATGGCACAGAAAGACGATGGATTATTCTTGTATCTTTAAAGCCTTTTGAAGCGAGCTGCTTATTTATGTAGTCCTGTCCAAGAATTTCATAAAGACGGTTAAACGCATCATTATCGCTGACAAGCAGAATCTTTTCGATAAATAAGGAAACAGAATTATCCGGATCATCAGAAACAGACTGAGAATATCCTGCACTGTCAATGAGAACCCGTGAATTTCTGTCTAACCCGGCAATATTCAGATTATTAAGATATTCAAGAGCGAGTATGGCAGCAGGAAATTTTACTGAACTGGCAGGGTAGAAATATCTTTGCGGATCCACATTAAAATCGAATCTGCTGAATATGGGTTCTTGTTCTGCATTTCTGTCAATCCGGGTATAAATTATCTGAATTTCATATTTTTCCATGTTGCTTAAAACATGATGAAAATTTTCAGAGGAACCTGGAAATATTTCTTTTTCGAAAACTGATTGTGCGTTTAGACTCATAACAAATAATAATGGGATTAATACTCTAAAAGACGGTTTCATTGTCAGGCTTTGTTTATTAAGAACATTGTATTACGCAAATCTAATGATTGCAGCCTATCCTTCAAAGGCAAAACAGATTAACGGGTCAAACAATTCAGAATTTGTTCATGCAATGGAAATTTCTTGATCAGTTCTTTGCGGATTCCAAGTTCGAAATCAGTAAATTCGAAACCGGGAGCAACATCGCATCCGACTAATGCGAATTCCGAACCGTCAGCTATCCCGGCTGCAAACCAGCATCCTGCGCTAATAACTGCCTGTGGGAATGTATCATCTGAAAGTTTTCCTAATTTTATCAGCTCGTATTTTCCATCAGGGGAAATTATATGAATAGATACAACTCCTCCTTCATAATGATGCCAGATTTCATCACATTTTAGTCTGTGAAAAGCCGAAAAATTGTTTAGGGTGAGCAAATAATATATTGATGTGACTGCATTGTGGTCAGCCGGGAACACTGCGGACAAAGCATCTGCATTAATCATGATCCCTGAGCGGAAAGTTTCTCTGAACCAGCCGCCCTCGGGATGCGGATTCAGTTTTAATAATTTAATTATTGCATCTGCCCGGGTGCTCATAATTATCTTCCGAAGAGAAATTTCAGGGGCAGGTGAAGTCTTCTTGCCCAGTCATATTCCGTGTGTTTCCCGCCTTCCTCAACATGCCAATAAAGATTTTCACCAGTAGTGTAACCGATTTTTTTTAGATATCTGTACATTTTAGTATTATCATTTATCAACTGTCTTTCCTCAGTGCCGCAATCAAGGTAGAGCCTAATATCTTTGAGCTTCACCGGATCGTATTTAATCATTCGGAAAACTTCACACTCATCAACCCAGAAGGAATTGGAAAGGCAGCCTGCTTTGCCGAATATTCCGGGATAATTCCATGCAAGCTGAAAAGATATAAGTCCGCCTAAGGATGAACCCATTATTGCCGTATTTTTACTATCCGGATAAGTATGGTAATGATCATCTATAAATGGCTTTAATTCCCGGATGATAAATGAGGCATAACTTTTCCCTTTGTCGGAAAACCAATTGTACTCATCCATCCTGTCCCTGCTGTTATAAATTCCGACAACAATAACTTCCTGGATTTTTTTTAGTTCAATCAGAGCCGCCATTGTTTCATCTACTTTCCAGTCGTAACCGAGAAAGGCAGTCCGCGGATTGAATAAATTTTGCCCGTCCTGCATATAGAGCACGGGATATTTCCGCGAATCGTTTTTATAGGAATACGGCAGCCAGACGATAATATCCCTTTCATTCTTCAGAAAACGGCTGTAGAATTCGTAGTGATACCGGACCGTCCCTCTGATTTCATCATCATGATGGATGCCCTTTGAATGACTATTGCCAGGCCTCATTTTTGCTTTTTTTACTAATGACATAAAATTGGATTTTTCAAATATCTTGAACTCAGAAAACCCGGATTGAGTTCTCTGTTGAGTATTTTACAACTTAATATTCTCCTGGGAAGTAAGCAGAAGAAAAAATAAAATCCGATTTCAGGTAACTGAAATCAGTTCAAACAATGCTTTCACCAGTATTAATAATAAATCCGCCACTTCTATCACCGCTTAATGCTCTCGATTTCCAATCCTCAGTTACATTCTCGAACCAGTCTTTTTCAAGACTGTTATTCAGCGCAACATTTTGAAGAAAAAGGATCTCCCGCGGATCAATATCGTTATCGGAAGCGGCGACTCTGAAACCATCTTCAATAAAATAACGGGCAATTTCAGGGTCTGAAAATTTTGGCGGATCATCGGATATGTATTCGTTTTCGAGCAGCGACTCCACTGCATTCCTGCAAAAGGTCACATCAAAACCCAATTGCTTACAGAAACCGTTTATCATTTCTTTCTCCTGGGGAGCAACACGGTTATCTTTTTTAATCACAATGAGCAGACCCCGCAGGTAGTTGCTTTTATCGAGCAACGTTAATTCATTCATTCTGAGCCTTCATTTTCATTTAGTAAATTATCATTAAACGGGAGTGATAAAATAAAAAAATTATTTATATTGCTTCGAAAATACTATTTTCCTAACCAATTTTTCAGAATTTATCATTTATGGAATTAATCCCGATAATAGCTCAGACGCTGGTTTATCTGGCGGCATTTTTATTCCTCATTATTGCTGGAACAATACTAAGAAGAAAATTTTTTCCTACTGCCGAGGAAAAAGCTTTGGACCAGGAAACGCCTGATGTCCATGTTTCCGATATAAAAGTGGACTTACCTGAAGAAAAAAAGCCCGCGACCTCTTCTCCGGAAGTTTCCGCCACGGATAAAAAACCGTCCCTTTTCCTTGCCGATGCTCTTGCGGAAGATAAAAAGGAGAAGGAAAAATTATCTGAAGCCGGAAAGGAAAATGCTTCAAATGGTAAAGAAAAGGTGAATCAGCCGGTTAAGCCGAAAATTGAAGCTCAGAAAATTCCTGATAAACCGGCATCAAAATTTTTTACGCCACTCAACGATCTTACAAATGAATCTGCTGCAAAAGCCCTTTCCGGCAAGGAAAGGGAGATAAAAATTGTTCCACGGAAAAAAAGTAAAAAACCTGAAAGACCAAGATTTCAAGTTCTCAATACTTTTGATGATGAGACAGAAAAGCCTGATGAGGAATAATCCTTCTTTATTTTCAGTCATACATCCAGACCATTTTTTGTTTCCAAAAACGAAAGGATAACTTCCACTACTTAGAAAATTAAAAACAAGGATATTTATGCAATTCGATCCGGAAAACCTTACTCAAAATGAAGCTAAACTTGTGAGTTCACAGGAAGATCTTTGGCGGATATTCAGGATAATGACTGAATTTGTTGAAGGGTTTGAAACGATGTCTCACATCAAACCAAGCGTTGTAATTTTTGGATCAGCTAGGACAAAACCGGAAGACCGCTACTATAAGCTGGCATCTTCAGTTGCTGCGGAACTCGTTGCGAGAAATCTGGGAGTTATAACCGGCGGCGGTCCGGGTATTATGGAGGCTGCAAATAAAGGAGCTAAAGATGCAGGCGGCAGTTCAACCGGAATTAATATTGAACTCCCATTCGAACAATCGCATAATCAGTATATCGATCCCGATAAACTTCTCAGCTTCAGGTACTTTTTTGTCAGAAAAGTTATGTTTTTCAAATATGCCCAGGGCTATATCCTTCTGCCCGGCGGATTCGGTACAATAGATGAATGTTTCGAACTGCTTACCCTCGTTCAGACAGGAAAAACAACAAAGTTCCCCATCGTTTTGCTTGGCTCTGATTACTGGGGGGCAATAGTAGAATGGATTGAGAAGAAATTGCTCGGTTTCGGTTATATAAGCCAGGAAGATATGGATCTGTTTTCAGTAACCGATGATCCCGCTGAAGCGGCAGAAATAATTGCCAGATTCCATAAAGGAAAACAGTTTACAACAAACTTCTGATTTTTGCAAAAATTCCTTTGTTTCGTTACGAAATTCTATAAACCCGCAGATAGCTGCGGGTTTATTTTAGATTTCACTCCATAAATCCTTCAGCCTATTTCAGGTGTAATATTTTCCGGTTTAGTCTTCCGCCTTTTTCATCAACAAGGCTGAGCACGAAAGCGCCTGAATTCAGATCCCCTGCATCGAGCAATAAGAACGATTCACCGTTTTGCAGATTTCCCTTATAAACTTCTTTCACAATCCTGCCAAGCATATCGTATAGTGTAAGTAAATATTCTCCGCTTTCAGGGACATTGATTAGGATTCTGGTCATAGAATTGAAAGGATTGGGATAATTACTCATCAGTGTGTATGAGGCTGGAATATTTTCCTGCTCCGCTGAAAGCCCGCTCTGTTTCCGGAGAAGCGCTGAAAATAATTCGGCAGTCACAAATTCAACATAAGGACCGGCAGCCGGATCGGCTTTTATTTTATCCATCAGCAGTTTAAGCCTTGGCAGTGATATATCAGCATCTGAAGGATCGCTTCTGTTCTGGAAATCATCCTGCCGAAGCCTTTGATAGCCGGCTAGAAGAAAGCCGGGTTTATTCTGTTTTTTAATATTCGTAATTATTCTTGAAGCGGCTGCGTCCAGATCAGAAACATCCCCATAAAAACTGTTATCTCCTGTATGATTAAAAAACAACGCTCCGCTTCTTATCACAGCCCGCTGCGATATTAGTTGCGGGTCGAAAACAAAAGTCAGATCACAATCCGCAGCAGTCTGAAATTCACCGTACCTGACAAAATTGTAAGAATTGCTGATACCTTTGCCCCTGTATGTGATATACCCGTTTGGGGCATAATGTTTATATCCATACATATTCCTCATACTAAATTTATCCATCAATCTTCTGGTCTCCTCCTGCGCCGGTATTATTTTATCCGCAGGAAGCAGATCGGGATAAAAATATCCGAGCGGGGAAGTTACCGCCAGAAATCCATCCTTCCCGGTTGCAGTTTCGTAATAGTATTTTGCAAGGAAAGGCATCTCATCAAAAAGGTGCAGATTCCAGCCCCAGTTTATGGGAATATCACCCCTTTCGGCAGAAAGCCAGGCTCCGGATTGAAGCCCGATTACCCAGTTCGAGGCATCACCTTCCGTTCCGATAAATGTAACGTAATACTTAGATTCAATATTGATTGAATCCGGATTTAGTACTACAGGTGGAGAATAGATATAATCGTCAGAAGGAAAAGCTGAATGCCAGGAAAGATTTCCCAAAAGTGTTTCATGGAATGAGGCACCAAAAAAGGCAAACCACTGAATAAGCGGCTCGGGATGCATCCAGCCGTAAATGTGAAATATGCTGCCTGGATTTTTATCTGAATAATAAGTAAGAATCTGTTCAAGCAAATCTGCTTTCTGAGTCGAAAGGCTGTTGAAATCCAAACTGCCTGTGCCGGCAAAATTTACCTGAAACATTTTTTTAGCTGCCGTAAAATCTGTTATTTCTCTTATATAAAATTTTTCCGGATTACATCTTGGAAGGAGATTGGCAATACCCCATTCAACAATTTTCAGATAACGAGCTTCTTCGGTCATTCCCGAAATATTCCACGGAAGACCGGAGTTTTCGAGTCTTGCCGGAAGCATAACCGGGGCATCGCCGTCAAATTCATCCTCCACGAGCACGCTATCGCTTAAGGCAAGTCCATAATACTGAGCTTTTGCAGCAGAGAATGCGATTCTCCCGGTAAGAGATGCCAGTATAACGGCATATTCACCCTGCCAAAGGAAGGATTGTCCGCTGAAATTACTATAGTACCTGTTCGGATCGTAAGTTACTGCCCCTGCGATTGAAGAACCGAATCGCGAAAAAAGCCCCGCGAGTGTGCTTATTGTATCAAACTGGACATTCCCCTGCTCCATATATATTGAAGCCCAGGTCTCGTCAGTTCTGTTATAGCTCCAGGTTTCATATACGTTCATCAGGTAGAGCCGGGAAGAATCCTGGTTCACAATTCCTGCGAGGTTCATAACTGCGAGCCGCTCCTCCGGACCAATTCCGGTGTTATTAAACAATACCGCCCGGGACTGAGAATAATTATCGGATGTGTTCAGATAAATCAAAAGAAATGAAAGAATAAGAATTGTACGGTATTTCGCTGAATTATGCTGACTTGTCATTGTAAACATCAATTTTTTTGATAATACAAAAGTAACAATTCTTCTGACCATAAACCTTTAGAAAATTAATTGACCGGATGCTTCTTTAAGATATGCAGGTGTCAATAAACACGACTGGGACGTATTCGGACTTAACAACATCGTCCCGAATTCGGCTGATCACTCAAATAGTTTTGTGAATGAACCTTAAAAATTTTTCTCAGAATCTCATATTGGATGCAATAAATTAACTGAAAAGGATGTGGTAATAATCAGTTACAAGTATAAAATAAAATCTCTGTGGAAGAAAATTTTAAGTATTGCAGCAGCCGTTAATGAGTTTGATTATCCACGGGATCAATTAATAATTCGGTTTTCTGGTAAAATTAGATGGTTTTTAAAGTCTTCCTTAATTTTGTGGAATCTATTATAAAAATGTATTAGATTTAATTGTCGAAAACACAATACAAAAAATTGAGTTGCGTGAAAAAATCAATTAAAACTGAAAATCAGACTTCTGTACCTAAAAATCGAAATATTGCCGATTCACAAGAATTCCCTATAATCGGAATTGGAGCTTCGGCAGGCGGACTCGAAGCCTTAGAACTATTTTTCAAAAATACTCCGCAAAAAAGCGGAATTGCTTTTGTAGTCATCCAGCATCTCGATCCTACCCATGTCGGCATAATGCCCGAATTACTTCAGCGAATTACAGATATGAAAGTTATGCAGGCATCAGACCACCTTTTAATTAAACAAAATCACGTTTATGTTATTCCCCCAAATAAAAACATGTCAATTCTGAACGGCTATTTATATGTGTTTGATTACGTAGAATTGCGTGGTTTGCGCCTTCCTATTGATTTCTTTTTCCGTTCATTAGCCGAAGACCAGAAAGAAAAAAGTATTGGTGTTATTCTTTCCGGAATGGGATCTGACGGCAGTTTTGGTTTGAAAGCAATAAAAGAACACGGCGGTATTGCCGCAGTTCAGGAACCCGCAACAGCCAAATTTGACGGGATGCCGAAAAGCGCAATCGATTCAGTTAATATTGATATTCTTGCCCCTGCCGGTGATCTTCCACTAAAATTGATCGAATTCCTTCGAAACAGTCAGTTGCAAAAACAAAATTTCGAGATCGATTTCGATAATAAAAGTAATCTGGGGAAAATACTGATCCTGCTCAGAGCGCGGACGGGACATGATTTTTCTTTATACAAAAAAAATACTTTGTTTCGTCGGATCGAAAGAAGAATGAATGTTCACCAAATTAAAAAATTAGCTCATTATATCCGTTTTCTTCAGGAAAATCCGAACGAGTTAAATTTGCTTTTTCAGGAATTATTAATTGGAGTTACAAATTTTTTCCGCAATCCGGAGGTATGGGAAAAATTACTAAATAGCGTTTTTCCAAAGCTGTTTAGCGAATTTCCCAACGGCTATACATTCCGTGCCTGGATTGCAGGAGGGTCCACCGGAGAGGAGGCTTTTTCACTTGCAATGATTTTTCTTGAAGCCACCGAAAAAGTAAAAAACGAAAAAACTTTTAATCTTCAGATTTTTGCAACTGATATTGATAATGATGCTATTGAAAAAGCCCGCAGAGGGGTTTTCAGTTCTAATATAGTAAACGATGTTTCACTGAAACGTATCAGCCAGTTCTTCTCTAAGGAGGAGAATGTTTACAGAGTTAAACCGTTAGTCCGTGAGATGGTAATATTTGCAAATCACGATCTGATCAAAGATCCTCCTTTTACCAAATTAGACCTGCTTCTCTGCCGCAATGTTTTAATTTATATGGAACCTGAACTACAGAAAAAACTAATGAACCTGTTCCATTACAGCCTTAACAAAAACGGAATTATGGTTTTGGGAAGCGCTGAAAACGACAATTCTCAGAACAACAAGTTCGTACCGCTTGATAACAAATTAAAAATCTATAAACGATCTGACGCAACAATTAGACAAGAATTTTTAACTTTTCCTGACACTTTCTCAACTACTGCCCTACCGCAGCAAGCCAAGACTAAAACTATGAAAATCTCCGAAAATATCCAGATACTCGCTGATCAGCTTTTAATTCAGCATTATTCACCTGCAAGTGTTCTTGTTAATCAGGAAGGTGACATACTATACATCACCGGACGCACCGGCAAATATATAGAACCTGCGGCGGGAAAAGCAAATTGGAACATATATGCAATGGCCCGCGAAGGTTTAAGAAACGAACTTCCCGGAGCTATGCGCAAAGCGAAACAAAATTTTGATGCTGTTAAGTTGGATCATATCAAAATCGGAATTAATGGCGGCACGCAGTTTGTTAATATTATTTTTCAGCAGATCGAAAAACCGGCTGCTATTAAGGGAACAATCATGATTGTTTTTAATGATGTTTCCGGAGATCTCCAGGTTGTCTCCCGCAAAGCAAGAAAAAATTCGGATAATTCGTCGGAACGTGAAAAGGAATTGGAAATTGAATTGCTCCGCGCCCGTGAAGAACTTCAAAATACACGTGAAGAGATGCAGACAACACAGGAGGAATTAAAATCGACAAACGAAGAAATTCAGTCAACAAATGAAGAACTGACAACTTCCAAAGAGGAAATGCAAAGCCTGAACGAAGAGCTGCAGACCGTGAATATTGAATTGCAGAGCAAAGTCAACGATTTATTGCTGGTGAATAACGATATGAAAAATCTTTTGAACAGCACAGATATCGGCACTTTGTTCCTCGATAAAGAATTAAACATCCGGCGTTTTACCGATAAGTTGACGAATATTTTCAAATTGCGCCCGACTGATATCGGCAGACCCTTCACTGATATGGTTAACGATCTAATTTAGCCTACAATGAAAAACGATGCTATTGAAGTGCTCAAAACTTTGGTTTATAAGGAAACTGCTGTTCCGGCAGGAGGTCAAAAGTGGTTTAATGTCCGGATTATGCCCTACCGTACATTTGATGATCATATCGATGGACTTGTAATAACATTTATTGATATTACTGATTCGAAAAAAATGGAAGCAGAACTAAATAAAACTATTGCAATTCTTCGCAAACATAATATCAGCGAGACATGAAAAGTAAAAACGATTATTCGGATGAATATCAAAATTTACGCCAAAAGGCTGAACAGCAGCTAAAGATTAAGTCGGCGAAAATAAAAACTCCTAATAACGAAGCCGAGACCTTAAAGCTGCTGCATGAATTACAGGTTCACCAGATCGAATTGGAAATGCAGAATGAAGAACTGCGGATAGCGAAGGAAAAAGCTGTTCTGGCAGAAGAAAAATATATTGAATTATATGATTTCGCACCCTGCGGTTACATTTCGCTTTCTGAACAATGCGAAATCACCGGAATTAATTTTTCAGCCTCCGCTATGCTTGGGAAAGAACGTTCTAAACTGCTGAAAAATCGTTTTAACCAGCTTATCGCTTCCGAATCAAAATATGTTTTTGAGCTTTTTTTCAATAAAGTATTTTCTGGTAATGAGAAACAATCCTGCGAAATAATTATCACAGACGACCAAAACAAGCAGGTATTTGTATTCATAGAAGGGGTTATCAGCCCTGATGGCGAAAGTTGTTTTTTGACTCTAACCGATATAACAGAACGAAAAAAGGCTGAATTCCAATTACAGGCTTCAAATCTATTAATTGAAGAGAGCGAAAATAAATTTCAGCAGCTTGTTCAAAATATTGATGAGTGTTTTTGGCTTCGGAATGATCACAGTATGATCTACGTTAGTCCCGGTTTTGAAAAAATTTGGGGTCTGCCATGCCAGGCGTTATATGAGAGCCCCAATATCTTCACCGAAAAAATACATCCGGAGGACAAACAATCGGTTCTTGAGATACTTCACTCCGATAAGTTTAAGCATTCCGGTGTTTTTGATTTTAATTACAGGATTATCAGGGATGACGGCGAAACTCGCTGGATAAATGCACGATCTTTCCCGATAAAAGATAATAACGGCGAAATTTTCCGGCGGGCTGGCATTGCTATTGATATTACTGATAAATTTCAAAAGCATATGGAATTAATAAAAGCTAAAGAACATGCTGAGGAAAGTGACCGGCTGAAATCAGCTTTTCTTGCTAATATGAGCCATGAAATCCGAACACCTATGAATGGAATTCTTGGTTTTGCTGACCTCTTAAAAAACCCGGAACTCAACGGCGAAGAACAGCAGGAATATATTGAGATTATTCAGAAGTGCGGTATTCGGATGCTTAATATTATTAACGACATTGTGGACATCTCAAAAATTGAAGCAGGATTGATGAAAGTTAATCTTGGCGAATCGAACATAAACAAACAGATCGAATATATTTATAGTTTTTTCAGAAATGAAGCGGAAGCCAAAGGCATGATGCTCACTTTCCACAATTCGCTTCCAACGGAAGAATCGATTATTTTTACAGACCGTGAGAAAGTTTTTGCAATATTGACAAACCTTATCAAAAACGCCATTAAATTCAGCAATAAAGGGACTATTAAATTTGGCTATCACAAAAATGCCGATTTCCTGAAATTTTATGTAACCGATGAGGGAATTGGGATACCAAAAGACCGGCAGGAGGCAATCTTTGAGCGTTTTATCCAGGGAGACATAGCAAACACACGTGCTGTGGAGGGCGTCGGTCTTGGACTTGCCATTACTAAATCTTATGTTGAGATGCTGGGCGGTCAAATCTGGGTTGAGAGTGAGGAAAAGATTGGTTCAACTTTCTATTTCACTCTGCCATGCAAATCAAAAGAGGAAAATAAAAACACTTCCTCAGATTTTACGCAAAATGAATCATCGAGGGCTAAAAAATTAAAAATTTTGATAGTGGAAGATGATGTGACTTCTGCTCAGCTAAACAGCATTTATGTTAATTCATTTGCACAAAAAATTATTTGTGTCAGGTCCGGACAAGACGCAGTTGAAGCTTGTTTAAATAATCCTGATATCGATCTGATATTGATGGATATTGAGATGCCTGTTATGGATGGTTATCAGGCTGCAAGCAAAATACGTGAATTTAATAAGCATGTAATAATTATTGCTGCAACAGCGTTTGCTATTGCAGGCGCAAAAGATACCGCTATTGGGGCAGGATGCAATGACTACATCGCAAAACCGATAAACAGAAAATCGTTATCAGCATTAATAGAAAAATATTTCACAAAATAATACTGGCGCGGCAGAACCTATAACTATTCCATATACCTTAGCCGGCTGCTATGCCCGGTTTCTGACAGGGAGATTCTAAACACTTATTCATTTGTATCAGGTGATATTCGGAAAACAAGGCGATTAATTCCCTTTAGTATGAGGCAATCCGGAAAATCTGAACTTATTTTCCGGATTGCCCCTTACTTTATTCTTCCTTCAGGTCATTCTATTCAAACAGTTCTGATTTTTTGATTCCCCTGATAGCGTATTTTCGGGTATATAAATAAAATGCCAGATGAATAAGCAACACGATCCCCCAGATTATTGTAGTAAGATGTACTGTGCTTATAGGTTCATAAACAGAGTTATATCCTGAAAGATGCCAGAATTCTGCTATGAGGTTACATATCAAATATGTGGATGCATGAAAACGAAAACCGATATCATAGAGCGGTAAATGCTCATTGTCCCTGTTCCCGAATACCCATCCGACAATAAATACGAGTACCGCATAAACTATAACAGTGATCCAGCTACTTTCGAAATTACGGTCCTGGAGTAATGAACTAAGAAAATATCTGAAAATAAAAGTAAAAATGAAAAGAAAAATTGAAAAAAGCAGCAGATTTTTTGTCATAAATTTCATAATTATTCCTCCGAAGCGATTAAATTCTTAATCCTTTTATTATAAAACAGATTGATATTCCGCTCAATAAATCTACTGAGCAGCTCCTGCCCCAATGCTGTAAGAAAATAATATTTCCTTTCGGGACCTTTATTCCCCTCACCGGGCTCAAAATCGACCACCCCTACATGCTGATACTTTCTCAGGTTTCGGTAAAGACTTTGGCTCTCGCAGCTCATTGTGGAATTTGATTGTTCTTCAACGAAAGATTTAATTTCATCCACATATTTTTTTCCATCTTTCAGAGAAAGAAAAATCCAAAGGGTTAACTGACCTTTTTTGTAGGTCTCTTCCCATGCCGATAACAATTCAGATACTTCAACTTTTTTTTTCATGTCTTAATCATTTAGTATTATTCAACTTGTATAAAACAAATATACTAACAGATAAGATCAAAAACAAATAAAATGAAGAAAAATCGAAAAAAAAATTGGATAATTGATGGATCGGGAATAAGCGATTGAATTGTTCAGGGAATCAGTCAAATATACTTACTTTCATTAGAATGAAACTCCTTTGCGCTGCACATTTAAATTATTTTGTTACAAATGTAAAACATCATATATTTGGTGATCGAAATCTCAGGATGGCATCCGAAGTGCACCCAAATTCGCTACGTTGATCAATATCTTTTTGCATTCGGATAGTGTCCGGATTTCATCATCAATAACAGCCATTATCATTCTCGAAGAACCACCTTCAGCTCTTTCCGGCTGTTTATTTTATAAGATTTGAATTATTCTTTACCATTCAATTAATTAAAATATCGAGGAGGATTTGTGAAAAAACTAACCGCTGAATTTATTGGAACGTTCTGGCTTGTACTGGGAGGCTGCGGCAGCGCTGTACTTGCGGCGGCATACCCTGAACTGGGAATCGGCTTTACAGGTGTGGCTATCGCCTTCGGGTTAACTGTTCTTACAATGGCTTATGCAATCGGACATATTTCCGGCTGTCATCTTAATCCGGCGGTTTCCATCGGACTATGGGCTGGCGGACGCTTCGACAAAAAAGAATTGCTTCCGTATATTGCCGCTCAGGTATTGGGCGGAATTGCAGGTGCCGCTGTTTTATATATTATTGCCACCGGAAAACCGGGATTTGAAATCGGAGGATTCGCTTCAAACGGATATGGTGAGCATTCACCCGGCGGATATAATATGCTTTCCGCTTTAGTTACTGAAATTGTAATGACATTTATGTTTTTAATCGTGATCCTGGGCGCAACGCACCCAAAAGCTCCTAAAGGATTTGCCGGAATGGCAATAGGACTGGCGCTGACACTCATCCATCTGATCAGCATCCCTGTTACGAACACTTCTGTGAATCCTGCAAGAAGCACAAGTCAGGCATTGTTCGCCGGTGACTGGGCATTGGGTCAGCTCTGGCTTTTCTGGGCTGCTCCTGTCATAGGTGCAATCTTAGCCGGCTTCGTTTATAAATTTATGTCCCCTGAAAAGGAATAATAATGCACTCCGTTTTTATTTGCTGATACTGACGGAGTACCCGTACTGAATAAAAATTCCACCTCCGGGGAGGACACCAAATGATCCTCCCCGTTTTTTAATCAACTCTGACTTGCCTTCAACCTCCATACAGTGAATATCAAATATATATCGGCTATTTTTTTTGATCTAAAAACATATATAATTATGTTTGAATTAAAACACAGAGGAATTATTTATTGCAGGTATTTTCTTCAGTCAAATCAGTTCACTTCATGTTATGGATAAATAACCCGGGCGCTTTCGCTTTGCGCTGTGGAAATATTTCCTGACTATTTAATTATTTAAGGCTATATAAAAAATGATACATCACCTAAAGCCATGACAGAAATTTGGAAAAATATTATTAAAATCCGGGATGGCTTCCCATTTACCTGCTTTTTCTTACTTAGGATAAAATTCTTCAGAGTTATACTATCGGAAAGTAAGCACCTCAAAAAATTAATATTACTACCCCTGATAGTTTTGATAATTCTGTTCTGCTACGGTTGTCGTGAAAATTCAAGTGAACCGGATAATCAGAATTTCGGGCAGGAAATCAGAGTTTCCGGGCAGATTGTCTCTGATGATTCTACTTTTTTGATGCATCCTTTACAGATCTTGCTGGTTGGAGAAAGCACATATACCGATTCATCGGACGATATGGGTTATTTTGAATTTTTAATCTCAGAACAAAGAACGTTCCGTCTGATTATAAAAGACGAGGATTATAAAAATCTGGACTCAGTTTTTGTTATCAGAAGCGATACTTTAATTTCGGTAAGTCTGCAGCCTGTCCTCAATGATTATTTCCCGTTAAATATTGGTGACCGACTGACATATATTTACAGCTTGAAGGAACTTTGCAGCGGAGATAACATATATATTGACGGAATTGAAGATTGGGTAATAGCTGACTTAAGGACATCAAAGGATTCAATATTTTATAAATGCAGAAGAAATTTCAATGGGATAAAAATTGATGCCCGGGGACCTGATACACCTGATACGAGCGTAGTAAACATATCTGATGAGTTTTCTATTTTAGAAGATAAAAAGCATAATATATATATTGATCATCCGGATTTTATTTCCGGAATTACATTTCCAAGATATTACAACAGGAATTTTCCGGATGAAATTGTATATGAAGCAACCAGTGGATTCGTCTTTATCTACCGGCTAAAGAAACAGACAGGCTTAACCTTTTGGCAGCAAACTACTGGCAGTGGTCACTGCAGCACGACCAAATCATGGAGTCTCACAGAGTAATTTTTAATCTGTATCTGACAAACCACATTACAAGATCGCCATTATGCCGGTCGGCTGCCAATTTTTGCATTTTAGAAAATTAATGTTAGTTGTTCCGTTTCGGCTTTGCTGTTTATAATATTTTGTAAATATGTAAGTCGGTGTCAGGCTTCGGCAAGTTGATGATCCATGCTCTTGCACCTTCTCCGTAATTATTATAATCAGCAAAGGTTATATTTGAAGATGAGTTTGAAACGAAGAAAGGAATTCAAATAATGATAAAATATCTGGTAGTATTGCTTCTTTTTTATGGTATTTCACTCAAAGCACAATTTGGCGCTCTGATATGGTCCGACGAATTTGAAAATGACATTATTAATACAGATAACTGGACCTATGATCTTGGTGGACACGGCTGGGGGAATCAGGAACTTCAGTATTATACAAATCGCAATGAAAATGCAACTGTAAAAGATGGAAACCTTCTGATAATTGGAAGAGAAGAATCCTTTGGAGGCAGAAATTATACATCCGCGCGGCTGAAGACTCTGGGACTGCATAGTTTTCTGTATGGAAGGATTGAAGCAAGGATAAAAATTCCTCTTGGACAGGGTTTTGGCTGCTTGGTGATGATTTCAACGGAACCAACTGGCCGCAATGCGGCGAAATAGATATCATGGAACACATCAGTAATTCATCTGTTATCCGAGGGACAGCGCATTGGGACAATAACGGATATATGGGATGGGGACAGGATACACCCTGTGATGTATCACAATATCATGTGTTCAGTGTGGAATGGAATGAGAAAGCAATTAAATGGTTCCTGGATGGAAATAAATATTATGAAATAAATATTTTGAATGGAATAAATGGGACTTCCGAACTGCATTTACCTTTTCATATAATTTTAAATTTGGCGATTGGCGGTTCCTGGCCAGGTAATCCTGACGAAACGACACAATTTCCCGATACTATGTTTGTTGACTACCTCAGAGTTTATAAGTCCGTTACCGATTTTGAAGCAGAAGATAAAGAAAATACTCCTTCTATAGTGACCCTTGGTCAAAACTATCCAAATCCCTTTAATCCAAAAACCAATATTGAATTTGAGATTGAAACACCCGGTGTTGTAAAAGTTACCATTTATAATTCACTCGGTAAATTAGTTGGAAGTATGGATGATGGCTTTAAAAGCAAAGGTAAGCACTCTATCGCTTTTGATGGATCAAACTTAGCTTCCGGGCTTTATTATTTCAGACTTCAAATTAATGATGTAATCCTTACAAGAAAAATGGTTCTTATAAAATAGAACCACGGACAAAGAAATGCAACTGAAATAACAGGCTGGGTGTTTTCGTGCAGTGCATGATTCCGATCAGGTTTATTAATAAATCTAAGTTACTGACTGTTTTCTTTTGTAAGGTAAATTCTGAGGTTAGGAGTTAATAATGAAAAATATTTATTCAAAAAATTCAATTACTATTTCATATCCTGCTAAAAATATATGGCTTGTAATTTATGATGTGAATTCGTATTCAAAATGGTGGCCCTCATCGATAAAAATTAAAGTTATTAAAAAGAATGATAAATTATCTGGCTCCGAAATAGAAATACGTCCGTATGGCGGCATCCCTTTTTATTGCGAGTTTATGGAAAAAGAACTTGAGAATAAATTGCAGATGAAATATAAGGGCATATATTCTGGCTATGGAGAATGGAGTTTATCTGAATCAAATAATCACACAGAAGTTACATATGAAATTAATTTAAATATTAATAATGAATTTATAAAAGTCCTGTCAATATTTTTCCCGATTGATAGAATTCATCACAGATTAATGAACAAGGTACTAATAAATTTAAAGAAAAGAGTTTACGATATAAAAACAGCAATACCTGACTTGTGATGGATCAGCGAAAGATGAAAAAAGCCTTGGAATAAATTTGATACACATTGAGTCACAATCCGACTATTTGACCTCTTGAGATAAACCAGGTCAAGTTTTCTCTTGCGATCGAGCAAACGCGGAGATCTACGAAAAAATAAACATCCTCAGGAGTAGGATAGTAAATAGTTGACCCTCAAAAAGTCCTTTTTAGTAAAAAGTCACCGTTCTATTGGGTAGTGCAAAAAGTTTTGTGCAAATGGTCAAAGAAATAATGCACGGGGTGTTCAAACAGTAATTGGATTTTGATAATTAATAACATTATTTTTTGAGCATTTACTGACCTGTTGCAGTTTTATTGGCAGATAAAATTTTTCGGAATCAGACGAACTGAGGACAACTCCATGCAAAATCATTCACATAAGCTCAGACGGCTCGACATCGCCTACATAAGCTTCCTGATCCCTGGCGTCTGTGCGTTCCTGGGTACTATTGGCGGCGTGATCGTATCGTTGCTTGATATAGAACCAGCATATTTTGGTTTCTTTATACTTATCCCGCTGATGTTTATAAGTGCTGTGGCTATTCCTGTTGGCATAATTATTACACTCACCGATAGTCGCCGTGATCCTGCACTGATTCTCTTGTGTATCTCTTCAATAGTAGTTGTTGTCGCAGGACTTACTGAGTCCGGTGGTGACTTTATCGCGTTGAATGTCGTTCCTATGCTTTATAGTCTGCTTGTTGTAATACTCGAAGTCAGTTGGTTTTTTGTTAGACGTAAAACATATAATGAAGCTAATACAGCCGCCTGACCTGTGCTTCAATTTATTCATAATGCTATTTCTCTAATTGTGAAGTTGAAAACAACTGAAGTCAAAATATCAGCTAATCGAAATTGCTAAAAAGTATAACGTTTCTAAAATATAGCTTTTGGCTCAAATTTGGATTCCGGAAGAGAAGAGAATGACATTGATCCTGTAATTGAAGGATTTCCAGATTGTTCCCGACTGCCCGGTTAGTTCCGGGTGGCATTCTATTAGTATTATTATTAAATTGTTTTTCCATCCTGACTTTATTGATTCTCCCAGCCGGGGAATCAATTTATTTATAATGGCAAACCGGGAAACATGCCTCAGCAGTAATAAATTTTCCCTCAATAAAAGGTGAAAACATGAAACCCAAATATTTTTTTATTCTATTTTTCTCGCTAATCTTAGCTGATAACACGTCAGTTTATTCACAAAACACAAAGACCGATAAGATTTCCTATGATCAATCCACATACTATTTATATCCGGCGATAATCGATACATTGCCTGAATTACCTTCACCACTGAAAATGGATGATGGCATGGAAATATTACTGACAGCGCTAAAAGATAATAAATATGCGCTGATTCCCGTCACGGTTGAAAATGGGACCCCTTTGCATTACAGTCTGAGGGTAAAAGACGTATTTGGCAAAGATCTGCAGCTTCATATTAATTCAGGCGATTTCCGGACACTCGCAAAAACAGGACTCCATTCCGTTCAGGAACTTAGCAGAAAGGAAACGATAACAGGCTTTCCTGTATCTCTGATAAATTATATTGGTCGTCCAGGCAGGTTTTCAGGGGCGGGTTTCCTCGCTGAAGATGAGGACATCATAACTGTCCTGCTGAGCGATAATAATATCGTTGCGAAACTGGTGCTTACACATCCCGGGATGGCAAAACCGCTTTTTCACGTATGGAATATTATTTTATATGAAATTGAACTTGGGAAATGGGCAAGATACTGGGATAATATAAAGTATTTTTATTATAACGGAAATAAAGTAGCCCTTAAAGCCAAAGGAACAAAAGGATGGCAGATTTCAATATTTCAGGATGAAATTCAGGGAAGATTTGACCTGGAGGTTTCCAGATCGCTTTCAGATACAGAAAAATTGTTTTTAAAAGAAAAATATCCTTCGCTCTCCGCAAGTCAATTGAAAGTATTCGAAAACAAACTCTCTACTATTAATTTTAGTTAAATGCTGCCTTATTACATAATGCGTTATGGCTTCTATGAAGGACATACCGATTACAGGAGCGATCCTGTTGCTATTGCTTTTATTTTCGGGCTGAAATCTTTGGAAGAGATCGAAAAATCATTTCCCGGCAGTTTGTATCTGACACTTACGAATCATTTTTTGTCGGAATAAATTAATTAAAAGCTTAACTGTATTTATTAATTTTACTGACTTATTTCACATATTATCAACTATAGAGTTATAATGGATCGAGAAGAAAGAGCCGTTAGCAGCGGAAAGAGCAGCCTTAGTGAAAGGCACGACAAATGTGCTCCATACTGGGCAGCGGCATTATTAATTCTATGTTTAACCGGAATTTCCACCATCTGGATTGATCTGGGAATATTCTGGAAAGGCTATGTTCTGGATATGACAGGTCCAGCCTGGAATTACATTCTGTTCAGAGGGCTTAATACCGGATATGCTGATAACGTATGGACGCGTTTCTTTAAGCCTAAAACCACCTTGATTATTTTTACTTCGGTCTGCATTCTGATCGAAACCCTGCAGTATTTCAAAGTATATGATTCCACTTTCGATCCCTGGGATTTACTTGCTTATGCATCTGTTCTTATTCCCGTGTATATCATCGATGTCCTGCTCTTAAAGCAAAAACTGCCTGAGTCATTATCATAATGAAATAAGCTTATTAACGAGAATATTAAAAAAATCTATTGAGACCGCAGTGAAAAAGCAGCGTTATCATTCAAGCACATAAAACTCCCGGTGTGATTACAAATACAGTTGTCGTTAGAAATTCCAGGGTGATGCCTGAATCACAGGTTTTTAATTCATAATTTTGTTTATTTTCAAATATGAGTTACATTAATCAAAATATCAGTCAAATCAGAGATATCTGTAAAAAACATAAAGTTTCCAGATTACTTGTTTTTGGATCAGTTTTATCTGATAATTTCGATGAATCAAGCGATATTGATTTTTTAGTTGATTTCAAAGGTGTTGATCTGATTGATGATACTGATAAATATTTTAACTTAAAAACATCACCCGAAAAATTGCTAAAAAAACGTATTGATCTGCTTGAAGATAAAGCTCTGTCAAATCTATATTTATTAAATTCTATAAATACTTCAAAAAAAATGATTTATGGATAACGAAATTCAAACCTGGCTCTTTGTTATATTACAATCAATTGATGAGATTGATTCATACTAAAAAACCAGCCCAAAATTTTTGAACAATTTGTTTCAGACATAAAAACAAAAAGAGCGATTGAACGATTCCTTGAAATTATTGGAGAGGCTGTCGGGAGAATTCTTAAAAAAGAGCCGATTTTTTACTTGAAGACGCCGGACAGATAATAGCAACACGAAATAGAATAATTCATGGATATGACAGAATCTCTGATGAATTAATATGGAGAATCATAATAAAACATCTCCCTAGACTTAAAGCCGAGGTCAAAAGACTGCTTGAGCAATGAAAGGCATTCAGAATGTTTTACCACACTATCGCTTTAAGTTAAAAACAAACCTCTCACACCTTTTACGCAGACGAATTGCAATCCAATCGTTTAATCAGTAAGATATTCAAACTTCAGACTATTGCTTCAATCGGGGTTCAGTATTTTTCGAATCCCAAATGATGATCAATTTCGGCGGAAGAAGTGATAACAATAGAATCCGTCTGCGGGCAGAATAAAACTTGAAATTACAGATGTTGGTAATTCTCCCGTGGAAATATTAGCCTGCATAAGAAGCTTCAGACAAAGAACACTTCATTCATTGACAAAATTGAATGGAAGATATCGGGAGGAATCCGAGAGATTAAAGTATTGGGATTATTCGACAGCTTGCGGGTATTATGTAAAAATTGCCGAAAAACCATAATTTTATTTCGGGAACGATGTAAATGAAAAAATGGTATTAAATGCACTGGGTGGTTTGTTGAAAAACACCGGAATAATATCCCAAATCATTTTCTCAATATCGAATAGTATAATAACGCCATAATGCCGAATTATATCCAAGAAAGAATAATGGAAATTGATTACGCAGAGACACACCCTTTCCCCATATTCGAGGATGACGTGACTCTACAACCGGGATAAAAAATAGTCAAAACCGAAATAAAATCCATTATCCGTTAAAATAATTCAATTCAAAGGTTCCGTTCAAAAAAGGGGTGTTTCCCTATCCCCTCATTCTCCATTGCCCCTAATTTTTCGTAAATTTGAAAGTTAAAAACCAAATATTCCACAGAAAGGGAAATCATTGAAGAAAAGAGCTGTTGTACTTTTCAATCTGGGGGGACCAGATTCACTAAAAACAATTGAACCATTTTTATTTAATTTATTCTCAGACCCTGACATTTTTAAGATACCCTTTTTCCAGGGTCAGTTTGCAAAACTAATCTCGCGTCTGCGGGCGCCGAAAGTTGCAGGTCAATATGAAAAAATCGGCGGCAAATCCCCTCTGAACGAATGGACTGAAATTCAGCGCGGCAAGCTGGAAGATTTGCTCCGGAAAGATATTCCCGGGATCGATGTTTTCACCGCTATGCGTTACTGGAAACCGCTTAGTGACGAAACCGCCGAGAAAGTAAAAGCCGGCAATTACGATGAAATACTTCTGCTGCCTCAGTATCCTCATTATTCAATCGTTACTACCGGATCATCTTTTAATGAATGGAACAGAAAGTTCAGACCGGGCAAAGCGAAGCAGCTGCTTGTTGAAGAATACTGCGAACATCCGCTTTACCTTCAGGCGCTGAATGAAAGGATTGACCAAGCGCTCGCTAAATTCCCTGAAGATAAAAGAAATAAAGTAGTGCTTATGTTCAGTGCACATTCCACACCTGAAAGTCTCTGGAAAAAAGGTGACCCTTACCGTGATCAGATTGTCCGTACAATGAATGCAATAATTAAACTGCGCAGAAACGACCTGGAACATCACTTATGTTTTCAGAGTAAAGTCGGTCCTGTCAAGTGGCTTGGACCTTCAACCGAAGAAAGCATTCAGGAAATGATCAAAACGGGCAAAAAGAATCTTCTGCTTATCCCGGTAAGTTTTGTCTCCGATCATATCGAAACCCTTTTTGAACTTGGTGTTGAATACAGACATGTTGCTGAAGAAGCAGGAGTTGAAAACTATATCGTAACTGAGGGTTTTAACGGAGGCGATACTTATGTGCAGGCTATGGCAGTGATTGCCAGGAAATATTTTGCTTCAAAATTCTGAAAAATTATGGAAAAGAAAAAAATAAAAATCGCAATCCTTGGAGGCGGGATCTCTGCATTGACAGCCGCATTCCAACTTGAAAAATCGGGTTACAGCGCTGTAATTTTCGAGCAGAATAGTGAACCGGGTGGTTCAATGATAACCCGGAATGAGGAAGGTTATCTGCTCGATTTTGGTCCAAACAGCGGACTTGAGACAACACCGCTTATCGCTGAGATAGTGAATGAAATCGGGATGGCTGACGAGATGGTTTACGCCAATGAAAAAGGAAATAAACGCTATATTCTGAAAAATGGAAAATTAATCCCGCTGCCTATGTCACCGGCTGCATTCTTTAAAACACCTCTCTTTTCAGCAAGGGCAAAATTCAGACTTCTTGCAGAACCGTTTATTAAAAGAAGCCATGACGGATATTATCAGTCTATAGCCGATTTCGTCCGCAGACGGCTTGGCACGGAATTCCTCGATTATGCAATAAATCCATTCGTAAGCGGAGTATTTGCAGGTGACCCCGAGAAACTGAGTGTTAAATCTGCCTTCCCGAAACTCTACGCCCTCGAGGAAAATTACGGAGGACTTATAAAAGGCACTTTAATGGGCGCAAGGGAAAGAAAGAAACGAAAAGAAGTTGCCAAGCAAAGTGCAAAAATGTTCTCGTTCAGGAATGGTATGCAGTCAATGGCAAAAAGACTTGCTGAATATCTCAGTTCAGAGATCAAAACTGGGGCAGAAATAGAATACGTCAGAAAATCGGAAGAAAAATTCGAGATCATTTACCGAAAAGATGGCGAATCAGCAAGTGAATTCTTCGATCTTATCATTTCCGCAATCCCCGCCTATGATGCCGGCAGGATATTTCAATTCGGTGACGAAGACTTTAATCGTCACTGCTCACAGGTTTATTATCCGCCTGTCGCAGTTCTTTATCTCGGATTCCGGAAAAACCGGATTGCTCAGCCGCTGGATGGGTTTGGATTCCTTATCCCGACAAAAGAAAAAAAGGATTTCCTGGGGGCGATATGGAGTTCAGTGCTTTTCGAAAACAGAGCGCCCGAAGATTATGAGTCATTCACACTTTTTATCGGCGGAGCGCAGAAACCTGAAATTCTCGATCAGGATGATGAAAACCTTATCGCTAACACCGTCGCAGAATTTAAGAAAATAATGAAAATAGATTCCGATCCGGAATTTGTAAAAATCAGGAGATGGGAAAAAGCCATCCCGCAGTATAATCTTGGTTATATCGAGCACGAAAGGTATTTTGAATCGTTCGAACACAACAACCCGGGTGTATTTCTCTCAGGAAATTTCCGGGGCGGTATTTCAGTCGGTGATTGCTTCAAAAATTCCAGCCTTACAGCTTCACGAGTACTCGAATATATTAATAAAATAAGCAAACCAACGGAGAATTAATATGTCAGAATTTCCAATAAAAAGATTAAGAAGATTAAGATATAATGCTACCGTCAGGGATATGGTACGCGAAACTTCTTTGAGCAAGGATGATTTTATCTACCCGCTCTTCGCTGTCCCTGGTGAAAATATCAGAAAAGAAATAAAATCGATGCCCGGCGTTTTCCAGATGTCTATAGATGTTCTTGTGAAAGAATGCGTTGAAGTTGAAGCGCTGGGAATTCCCGCCGTCATTCTGTTCGGGATACCTTCTCACAAAGATGAAAAAGGTTCTGAAGCATACGATGATAACGGGATTATCCAGAAAGCAGTAAGAGCGATAAAAAAAGCCACAAAGCGTCTGCTTGTTATTACTGATGTCTGCCTTTGCGAATATACTTCGCATGGTCATTGCGGTTTACTTCACGGTGAAGAAATTCTAAATGATGAGACACTCGAACTGCTCGCAGCCGAAGCGCTCTCCCACGCAAAAGCCGGAGCAGATATTATCGCCCCTTCTGATATGATGGATGGAAGAATTGCTGCGATAAGAAAAATTCTGGATGATAACGGATTCTATAAAATACCGGTTCTAAGTTATGCGGTGAAATATGCTTCCGGATTTTATGGTCCTTTCAGGGATGCTGCCGAATCTGCCCCCGCTTTCGGCGACAGAAAATCGCATCAGATGGATCCTGCAAACAGTGATGAAGCCCTCCGCGAAGCCCAAAGCGATATTGATGAAGGCGCTGATATTATTATGGTAAAACCCGGGATGCCTTATCTTGACGTTATCCGCAGACTTAAAGATAATTTCAACCTGCCTATCGCTGCTTACCAGGTAAGCGGTGAATATGCTATGATAAAAGCAGCGGCTGGAAACGGCTGGCTCGATGAAGAAAGGGTCATGATCGAATCGCTGACGGCAATCAAAAGAGCCGGCGCCGATATGATCCTAACTTATTTCGCTAAGGATGCGGCAAATTATCTTGATAGACAAAAGTGATCGTTGGAGAAATTATGAATTATAAAAAAAGTGAAGAACTCTTTTCAGAAGCTAAAAAATATATACCGGGGGGAGTAAATTCTCCTGTAAGGGCTTTCAAGGCAGTCGGCGGTAATCCTGTTTTTATGAAAGGCGGTGAAAAAGCCCTCTTATTCGATGTGGACGGAAATAAATATATCGATTATATCGGAAGCTGGGGTCCCCATCTTTTTGGTCACAATCCGCCGTTTATTAAAAAAGCGGTACTCGATACAGCCGAAAACGGCACGAGTTTTGGCGCTCCGACAGAACTTGAGATCAGGATGGCAAAACTGATAACTGAGCTTGTACCTTCAGTTGAAATGGTCAGGATGGTAAACAGCGGCACCGAAGCAACTATGAGTGCAGTCAGACTCGCAAGAGGTTATACCGGAAGAAATAAGATAATAAAATTTGAGGGCTGTTATCATGGTCATGCCGATTTCTTTCTTATCAAAGCCGGATCGGGTGCACTGACGCTTGGCGTTCCGACAAGTCCCGGAGTTACACCTGCCAATGCTTCAGATACTCTTCTGGCTTTATTCAATGATATTGAATCCGTCAAATCACTGGTTGCAGCGAACAAAAATGAAATTGCCGCCATAATAATCGAACCCGTTGCCGGGAATATGGGAGTTATTGCAAGCCGCGGTGATTTCCTCAGAGACCTGCGCCGCATTTGTGATGAGGAAGGCATCGTTCTGATCTTCGATGAAGTTATGACCGGTTTCCGCCTTTCACCTTCCGGAGCTCAGGGTATCTACGGAATCGCACCTGATATTTCCGTTTTTGGAAAGATCATTGGCGGAGGTCTGCCAGTTGGAGCTTTCGGAGGTAAACGTGAAATTTTTAACCAGCTTGCACCATTAGGACCGGTTTACCAGGCAGGAACCCTCAGCGGTAATCCACTTGCTATGTCTGCAGGATTTGCGGCTCTTTCCTATATTGCTGATAATCCCGGAATATACCGGACACTTGAAGAGTATTCAGGCGCTTTGGAAGATGGTTTCAGGGAGAACCTTGCAAAACTCGGTCTTGGTTATCAGATCAACAGGGTTGGATCAATGATGTGTATGTTTTTTACGGATAAACCGGTAATTGATTTTGCATCGGCTCTCACTTCGGATACAGCTCTTTATGCAAAATATTTTCATAGTATGCTGGAATCAGGAGTATATCTGCCTCCTGCACAGTTCGAAGCGCTTTTTGTTTCCACCGTCCACGATGGTTCACTAATCGAAAAAACTATTGAGGCTCATTTTAACGCATTAAAGAGCCTGGGATAAACAGTCACACTTTAAGGAAAACTGGACCTCACTTCAATCTGAGGTTCAGTTCCTTCCCTCCGGATGCAAAAATAATCTTTATTCCCGAATTTGCTCCGGCTGGCAATTTCAAAATGTTATCTCCCCTGAAAAGGCTAAATGCTGCGGTTGAATCTTTTTGATCTTTCCTGCTGACAATCACTCTTACAGAATCATTTTTATCAGAACGTAACACAATAAATTGTCCTTCTTTCTCTCTGACAAGATATGCCCCCGGCTCTTTCCCCTTTTCAAGCAGTGAGTTAAGCTTTTTATCAAGAATTTTTATGGTTTCGCTCGTAAAGCTGCTTTCCTCCCAGAGCCTGTTCATTCCCTTCAATGTAAGATAGTATTCAATTTTTCTTTTATTGCCGAGAGGCAGAGTTCTTTCCCTTTCAGTATAAGGAATAATCGTCAGCAGATTATCCGACCCAAGCGGTGATCCCTCCGATTCGGGCGAATAGACAGAAATATAATATGGAGGCTCACCTGTTGACCCGTAGTCGTCCCACTTAAGAAATAATCCGGCGCCCTTTCCTGAATAATCAATTGATGCATAAAACAGATCAGGAGCTGTCGGTTTTTGAATCTCCATCCATTTTGCCGGAGGCGGAAGCGCTTTCTCGGCAAATGCAGGGATAACCGTATTTTTAATATTGGAATATCTGAAAAATGCCACGCCCTCTGATCCGGCTCTGCGCGAAAATTCTATCATCCCGGGAATATCAGGAAAAACTTCATCTTTATACGCCGCAATGCCAAGCACAATGTGCCGCCCGTATTTATTTTTCAGCCACTCGGCGGCTATTGCATCAAACGGGTATCTGCCTCCTCTCTGCCAGTATATCTGCGGTACGATATAATCTAAAAGCCCTTCCTCAAGCCATTTTTCCGAATCCTGATAAACATCGTTATATCCTTCCCAGCCTTTTACTTTGCCGAAATTCCGCTTTATCCCTATCGGTGCCGAACCAACCTTAATATAAGGCTTGATACTTTTAACCCTCGAATTTATCTCCCTGAGTATGCGTGTCAGGTTTTCCCGCCTCCATGAACCTTTATCCAATGTGCTGCCTGAACTCCTGAACTCGTTATCGTCATTAAACGATTTTCCGGGATATCTGAAAAAATCAAGGTGAATTCCGTCAAAATCGTATTTAGTCACAATCTCAGAAAAAAGATCTGCAAAATAAGCGCCCAGTCCGGGTTCCGCAGGATTAAACCAATACTGTGTTTTTCCTTCTTCTGTCCAGCTTTTCACCCATTCTCTTCGGCTGTTATATGGGTGGTTTCTGTTCTCAAGCACACGGTTTTCCGCTCCGCTGTATATTCTTATCATGTTAACCCAGGCATGTATCTCAAGTCCGAATTCTCTTGCCAGGGATACAGCGAGGCTGCAGGGATCATATGAAGGTCCCGCTCCGTTCCTGCCCGTAAAATAGTGCGTCATCGGTTCAATCTGTGAATTATAAAGCATCGTGCCGTTCGATCTTATCTGGAAATAAACAGTGTTATAATTCTTTTCTTTGAGATTCCTGAAAATTTCCCTTAATGATTCCATTTGCCGCTGTTCATCAAGAGTCGGCGGAGGCCAGTCAAGCCTGAAATTGGTAGTCAGCCATACGGCTCTCACTTCCCTTTCCACCTGAGCGGAAATAACAGAAGCAATAAATAGAGTGATCAGCAGGAATCTTTTCATATTAAAAATTTCCGTTTTCTATTATTTCTTTCAGATAATTCTCAGGAGCCATGATCTCAGGCAGTATTTCTCCCGGGAGACACGGCAGTACAAATGAAATTTGTCCATCCTGATTTTTCTTGTCTGATATCATCACACTCCGCATCGAATTGAATGTCAGATATTCCGGTTTTGCAGGGAGTGAAAATTTCCCGATCAGTGTTTTTATCCGCTCATAGGTTTCGGCATCCATTAGATTCATCTTTCGCGATAACCCCGCTGCTAGCCGGCATCCGTAAAGGACGGCTACTCCATGCTTAATCTGGTATCCTGAAAGTGACTCAATACCATGTGCAAAAGTATGCCCAAGATTCAGCACTTTTCTTATCCCGGATGCTTCTTTCTCATCCTTCTCCACAATCCCGCCTTTTATCCTGATACATTCAGGGATAATTTCACCGGATAAAATTCTGTCGTCAATTTTCAGCGGTTCAGCTATTCCAGCCACTTTCTCAAAAAGATCGCCGCCGGTTATTAAAGAATATTTAACGATTTCGCCCCAGCCGCATAATTTTTCTTCAGTTGGAAGGGTAGATAAAAATCCCGGATACACAAAAACGGCAGAGGGCTGATGAAATGCTCCGGTAATGTTCTTAATGCCCCCATGATTAACCCCGGTTTTCCCGCCGATGCTGCTGTCAACCATCGCAAGCAGTGTGGTCGGAATGTGAACATAACTAATTCCGCGGGCAAAAACTGCAGCGGCAAATCCTGCAATATCACCTGTAATTCCACCGCCGATTGCAATAAGAATGGAGTCACGGTTAATTTTTTTTGAAACCATGTCCCCAAGTATCAAAGAGAGGGATTGAAGAGATTTGTTGTTTTCAGAAGCCTCAAAACAATACTGCTCAGATTCTCCATCTGCCCTCAGTCTGTTTATCAGTTCTGAATGGTCTTTTAACACATTAGAGTCGGTAACAAAATACCGCTTTTTGCCTTTGAAATGTTTATCCAGAAATCCGGAAAAAACAGCAGCAATATTATCATTAATAATAACACTGTATTTTCCCGAAGGAGCATTGATTTGTATATCAGCCATAAATTTTTCTGCTAACTTTTTTAACCAGCGAGTCAACTGTAACTCCGATTGGAGAAAGATCGGTGCGCATAGAGATATCAGCCAGCCTGTAATGTGCTTCACGTTCTTTCATCAACTGATTTATTCTTTTCTGAAAATCAACCTCGGGCGATTCATCCAGAACGAGATCCCGGAAAATCGGTCTGTCAATTTTATTGCGCAGCCTCCGGAAAATTGTTTTCTCTGATGCCTCCAGATAAATGAGCAGACCCTTCTGCTTAATAAGCTGACGGTTTTTCTCCGAATTCATTGTCCCGCCTCCAAGCGAAATTACGATCTCTTCTTCACACGAAACGGCATCAAGATGTTTTTCTTCTGTCTCTCTGAAATATTTTTCGCCTTTCTGCTCGAATATCGATGTTATTTCAAGATTTTCCGCACTTTCAATAACACGGTCGAGATCAGCATATTTCCAGCCAAGAACATTGGCGAGAATTGGTCCAATCGTACTCTTACCGCTTGTCATAAAACCGGTCAGATAAATTCTCACTGTTTTTTCTTTCATCAAATTCTGCATCAGAAGAAAAATGAGCTGCCGATTGTAAAAGCGACACCGTCAATATTTACTTTAGTATCAAAACTTTCTGTAGGAATCACATAATTACTTTTTTTGTACTGGAAATTATCTCCCGAATAACCCGAAACGTTTTTGATCTCCGGGTCCCGGAAACGCATTTCTCCTTTGACTGAAATATGATCTATGATTTTGTACTCTAAACCTGCTACAACCTGAATTGCAAACCCCATTTCCACCTTTTTTGAAACCGCCTTAATATCGGCAAATTCTCTCTCAAATTGTCCGGGATAAATGCCGAAACCACCGCCCATATAAAAACGGAAACGCTCGCCTGAAAAAGGCATGATATAATAGGCAGTAAGTTCAACCGGGAAAGCTGAAAAACCATCAACTGTTCTTATCCTTGTTGCGCCTTCAGGACCTATTACTATCAATTCACTCAATAATCCGGAGCCGTAAATATAACCTGCGTTAAGCCCGATGTCCAACGATTTTAATACATTAAACTTAAATTCAAATGACCAGCCTTTCAGGTGATTCAATTGCTCGTATTGCCCTCTGAACACCGGATCAGGTGAATTTGGGAAATAATACACTCTCGAAGTGGTAGTATAAAAATAGTTTGCCGATAAATTAAATTTGTACCAGTTATCCTGGGCTTGCGTCACAAAAGTAATACAGAAAAAGACTGATGATATAAAGGTTAATTTCAGCATTACTGAAAATAAATAATTAATAGGTACAAGGAAAGGGAAATGGCATCCCTTTCCTCAATTACCTGAGTATAAATGATTTGAGAATCAGCAGTTCATGCTATCAGTCTTCTATTTCAAATTTTTGTTTATTAATGATTTTGAACAGCACTTCAACTTCTTTTTCTGTCAGTTTATAACTCATGTTTTCATCAAGCAATGTTCTGAGTTCATCAGCCGTTTTCGCAGTATTAAAAATCCATGGCAAAGATTTTTTCTGATCTTTCAGTTTAATAAACTGCTCGAAAAATAACGGATCAATTTTGTTATGGTAGGTTAATCCCGATTCCAGAGTTTCATCAAATCTGTCTTTCTCCGGCATACCCTGATATGTAAATGCTATACCGCCTGTTTCATGATCTGCAGTGAAAACAAGCAGAGTTTTTTCAGGATTTTTTCGCTGGTAGTCATAATAAATCTTTAATATTCTGTCTAATTCAAGCACGGCTTTATAAACTGCTCCTGCATCATTATTGTGCCCTTCCCAGTCGCTTCCGGAACACTCCGTCATAAGAAAAAATCCCTCTCCCCCTGAGGAGAGAATATCAAGAGCTTTCATAGAGCATAAATCCAGCCCCGGCTCGCCTGTATCTTCATCATCCCTGTTTATCGTAGAATTTAATCCTCCGGGCGAAAATAATCCAAGAACTTTTTTATCCGAAGAAGTGATTTGCTTAAGTTCTTCCGAGGTGTTTATCACCTTATAATTTTTATCTCTGAATTCAGAAATTATATCCCTGTCGTCATCACGCGCAGACACAGAGCCGCTATAAACTTTGTAATCCTGAAATTCCGGATAATCCTGAAGAATACTGCCTTCCGGAATAAACCACTGTGCTCCCCCGCCGAAAACAACTTCAATTTCAACACTGTCAATCATCTGTGAAGCGATCAGCGATTTATTCTTTCTGTCGATAGTGCTTCCATAAAATCCTCCGGGAGTTGCATCAACTATTTCAGCATCGCTTATCAAGCCTGTCTTTTTCCCGAGTTTTTCAGCATGTTTCAGAATTGACTTGGTGGGATAACCCTTATAATTCATACCGACCATATACATCCGCGCTTTTTCACCTCCTGCAATTGCAGTTCCCGCAGCGGCACTTTCGGTAACCAATCCGCCGGCAGGATTTGTCAGAACAAAGGCAGTTGAACCTTCACGGGTAATTTTCTCAAAGTACGTGCTTTCATTATTCCCAAGAGCGTAATTTATGTAAGAAGGAAGCGTCATCTGAGTACTGCCCATTCCATCCCCGATAACAAGGATAACATTTATCCCATCGCTGAGGGCATCCTTCAGAACCGGGGCAATATCAGTATTTGATATTATCCCTCTGAGCCGCGATGTATATTTTTCCGGACCGATTGCTCCAAGAGGAACCGGAGACGAAGTATGATTTCCGGATATCCAGTTGATCTGTGACTCTGCTGCAATTGAACGGTCAAGATAGAAAATTGGTTTCTTACTTTCTGACCAAAACAGCGATCCTTTATAACCAAGTACATCATCTTTGTTTTGTGCAAAACTGCTCAGCGAAATTGCTAATACTAAAAGAAAACTTGTTTGAATTTTTGTGTACGACACTATCATTATTCCTTAACTGTAATTATTTGAGATGTTGTATATTCATTTTTTCCATCGAATGCTGTTGCTCTGATAACATGTATTCCTGCACCAGTCCCTTCCGGCACCGGAGCCTTCCAGATACTTCTTGTTTTCTGTGGACGAACCCAGCTTTTGAGTTTATCTTTATTTGCGTCATAAAGTCTCGCAGTAAATGGATCAACTTCATAAACATTTTCTGCCTGCAGGAGTTTATCATCAAAAAATATTTTAATCTGCCAGTTTTTAACGCCGTTAAAAACTTTCAGATAAACTGACGAAGTATCTATCCCCGATAACGTAGTTTCTGCTTCCGGATAAGAGATACGCATCTGATAATCGGAGGAGAATCTTGCAGCCTTATAACTTAGATAATAATCTGTACCGTCAAACTCAGCAATTGCATATCCATTCGGGCTGCCGTCAGTCATCTCAGCCACCGGTATTCCCCGCTCGTCCTTGGGACCGCTCCACCAGGAACCGCAAACCGCACCGCATATTTTCTGAAATACCGGAACAGGGCTTTGCCTGCCGAAGTCTGATCCGAGTTCAGTCGATTCAAGTGTATGTGTATGCCCGGCAAGTACAAGCACATTATCAAAATTATCAAGAATCTTCATCGTCTCATTGAGATCTTCAATACCATGCCTTCCATTTGAATATACAAATGGAATATGCACATTAATTACAACAAGATTATCCGCAGGAACAAATGAAAGATCCTTTTTAAGCCATTCAAGCTGCTTTGTGCCGATTTTACCAATATACTTCCTCTCATTCTGTTCGCCAAGATATTCGACATTATCCAGCACAACAAAGTGAACTTTCCCCTCATTGAATGAGTAAGCTGTAGGACCATATACCGAATGAAATGTCTCGGTTGCCAGTGAATCATTCTCAACATCATAATTTTCATCATGATTTCCGGCTACATTAAAAATCGGTATTTCGATTTTAGACATCACCTCATTATAATAATCATAAAACGACAGATCATCAAAAAGAATATCGCCAAGAGCAATTCCGAAATCAAACCTGCTGCCTGCCAATTCCGAAGCCACATCATTCTTTATGTAATCAACTTCTTCAATATACTGAGGCTGAGGATCACCGAGAAGAACGGCTGAAAAGCGGGTTTTTACTTCACTTTTAAGTAGCGGGAAATGGATATATTCTTCATAAATGCTCCCTTTGATTCCCGGATATTCAAGATCAGCCGGCGATCCTTTCAGGTTTACATGCCTCCAGAAAACCGGCAGATTATTTTTATCAACGGGTAAACGGTAGCCGGCAGGTTTTACAACAAAAACGATATCAGGATCGTTGCATTCTATCGTAAATTCACCGTTATTATCTGTTTTTGTAAAATCTGTTTTATTCGAGATTATAACACCTGGAATAACTGACTCACCCTCATTAAATTTTCCATCAGAATTAGTATCCTCAAAAACAATACCCCTCATTGTCTGGGCATATAGAAACTGTGTGAGAATGATAATTATCAGTGCAAAATATTTTTTCATTCAGAAACCTGTTTATTAATTCATAAAATTAAGTCATTTCTATAAAAGTAACCAATCAAACGAAAATCTTAATTTTTTATTAATACATAAAATCAAGAATAAAAATATACGATTTCTTATAAATCATTACTCTTAAAAACCTTACTAATCCGACACTTCAGGCTTTATAACTAAATTTTATGCGTTCGGAATAAGACTGCGGATTCACGAACTACTTCTAATAATTAAACTTTATTCTTCGTTGGGTTGTTCAGATTTAATATTTTTAAATTTATAACTTTTCGAAAAAGATAAATATTCATGGAAATTAAAGCAAAAGCTAACGCGAATATCGCTCTTGTAAAGTATTGGGGCAAACGTGACGAAAAATTGAATTTGCCGGCAGTTGGTTCAATCTCTGTCACTCTCGATCAATTGACAACGTTAACAACAGTAGAAACAGATGAATCACTTACCGAAGATGAAATAATTATTAACGGAAAAACCCCGACAGATAAGGAAATCCTGAGAATCTCCTCCTTCCTGGGAAAAATAAGATCAATGGCACACCGTGATGAAAAAGTCCGGGTTTCGTCCCGCAATAATTTTCCTACCGGCGCCGGGCTTGCTTCCTCAGCCTCCGGTTTTGCAGCGCTCGCACTTGCCGGGACGAAAGCTTACGGACTCGATCCTGACCCTCAGGAATTATCTATACTCGCGCGAAAAGGCTCCGGCTCAGCCGCCAGATCAGTTTTCGGCGGTTTCGTTGAAATGATCCGCGGTTATTCCGAAGACGGCATCGATGATTTTGCTATGCAGATTGCCGATGAGAATTACTGGGATCTTAAAGCACTTATCCTTATAACTTCCGAAGAAAAGAAAAAAGTAAGTTCAACAACAGGAATGATACATACTTCTTTTACTTCACCGTATTTTCAGGCATGGGTCGATTCTTCGGATGAGGATATTCAGGAAGCCAAATTCGCCATCTATGAAAAAGATTTTGAAAAACTTGCAGAGATATCCGAATTGAGCTGCCTGAAGATGCATGCGCTCGCACTCTCTGCAAAACCCGGACTTATCTACTGGAACGGCAGCACTATCGATCTTATTAACGAAGTTCGCCGAGGCAGGGCTAACGGCATTCCTATGTTCTTTACTGTTGATGCCGGTCCGCAGGTAAAAGTGTTTACAACTGCAGCCTATGTGGAAAAGGTCAAAGGTTTATTCGAAGGACATCCAGGCATCACTAGAATATTAACAGCTGGAATAGGACCTGATGCAAAAATCCTTCGGGATGAAGACTGATGATCCAGGCGATTGCGCCGGGCAAATTGGTGATCTGCGGTGAATATGCCGTGCTCGATGGCGCACCGGCTATTGTCGGAGCATTTAACAGATATGCAGTTGTTAACGTCTCGGAAAATCGTCAGGGGAATTTTTCAATCGAATCTCCGGATTTCGGGATAGACAGAACATTTTTTGAGATAAGAGATGGAAATATCAGTTTCCTTAATTCGCTTCCTTCTTATATACTCAGCAAATTAACATATTTCATCAGACTTTTTGAGATCACTCTGAAGGAGATCAGGGAACTTGGGAGCGAGATATATCCTTCCGATATCACGATTGACACAAAATCTTTCTTCAAAAAATCATCTTCAAAAAAATTGGGTCTCGGAAGCAGTGCGGCGCTCGCAGTCTCTCTTATCGCTGCCCTGAGGAGATCGGTTTGGAAAAATTCGGATACAGATAATCAGGAGCTTTTTAAAGCCGCTCACGAAGCACATAACAAAACACAGGGTAAGAATGGAAGCGGTATCGATATCGCTGCAAGCGTTTATGGCGGAATTCGAAGATTCGAAGTTCTTTCCCGGGCTGAAAAAAAAGATTACAAGAATATACCGGATTCTATTCCTGAAGGCATTTATTATTATCCGGTCTGGACGGGTGAGGCTGCATCAACACCCAATATGATGCGGACAGTAGGAGACTTCCGGGAAAATAATCCGAAAGAGTATGACCGCATTATGCAAAAACTTTTTCAGGAAGCGATCAGCGCCGCGGATTCTGCTTCCGGTAACAATCAGTCCGGATTTCTCGGATCAATTGAAAACTATTATCAGCTATTAAAAGAACTCGGGATCAGATCCGGCACTGATATTGTTTCTGAATCTCATTTGCGGATTCATGGAATAGCTGATAAATTCGGCTGCATTTATAAACCTTCCGGCGCCGGCGGTGGTGATTTCGGGCTTATTTTCACAACCGATCCTGATAATGTAAACCGGATCAAACCCGAACTTCAAAAATTCAGCTATGAGATAATGGATCTCAAAGTAACAGATCACGGAATATTGGTAAAAGAGTTTTAACACATGGAAAAATCAAGATTTCCCAAATTCTATCAGCTTTCGGTAACACAGCGGCTCGAGATGCTCAGGGATAGAGGCGTTATCACTGCTGAGGATTTTCAGCTTCTGAAAGCTGGTAAAAAAGTATTAAAAGTTGATGAAGCCAATAAAATGATTGAAAACGTCATTGGAGTTTTTGGCTTGCCGTTAGGACTCGGTTTGAATTTCCTTGTTAATGGCAGATCGCATATCGTTCCGATGGTTGTTGAGGAACCATCTATTGTGGCCGCCGTAAGTTCAGCCGCCAAACTTATAAGGGAATCGGGCGGTTTCACAAGCAGCTATTCCGAGCCTCTCCTGTTCGGGCAAATTCAGGTCGTTAATGTCGATCACTTTTCTAAAGCGAGGTCGGCTGTACTGCAGAATAAAGAGGAAATCCTTAATCTTGCAAACGGTCTGCACCCCAATATGGTCGCAAGAGGCGGAGGAGCAAAGGATATTGAAGTTGTCGTTCACACAGGCAATCCAGGAAGATCGGATATGATGATAGTAAACCTGCTTGTCGATACAAGAGACGCTATGGGGGCAAATCTTGTCAACAGTATGTGTGAAGGCGTGGCTCCGCTTATTGAAAAGATCACTAACGGCACGGTTTTCCTCAGAATTTTATCCAATCTTGCCGATAGAGCCCTTATCAAAACAAAAGCCGTAATTAATGTTGCTTCCCTCGGGATGAACGGCTACAAAGAAGAGCATGTGCGCGATGGGATTATCCTCGCAAACGACTTCGCATGCATCGATCCATACAGGGCAACAACCCACAATAAAGGCATAATGAACGGGATTGATGCAGTTGCCATTGCCACCGGTAACGATTTCCGGTCGATTGAAGCTGCCGCTCATGCTTATGCCTCAAGGGGAAACAAATATACTTCTCTTACTCAGTGGTCAGAAAATGAGGATGGCAATCTCGAGGGATATATTGAACTGCCAATGAAAATCGGCACTGTCGGAGGATCGCTCGAATCGAACCCTGCCATTAAAGTTGTTCATAAAATCCTCGGCATAAAAAACTCTGCTGAACTTGCAGAAATTATGGGCGCAGTCGGACTTGCACAGAATTTTGCAGCCCTCAAGGCGCTTGCCACGGATGGGATTCAGCGTGGTCATATGAGTCTTCATGCGCGGAGTGTTGCGATGGCTGTCGGTACACCTGAGGATATATTTGATGAGGTGGTGGAAAAACTTATTGAGAGCAGCGAAATAAAAAACTGGAAAGCTATGGAAATTACCCGGGAGCTCAGAGAAAGAAAAAGAATCAGAGAAAAACTTACACCGGATGAAAGTTTTCAGAATTATCTGCCTTCAGGATTCGGGAAAATAATTTTGCTGGGCGAACATGCTGTTGTGTATGGAAGCCACGCAGTTGCTGCCCCGATACCATTGGCTATTGAGGCGAAAGTCGAAGATTTTCATAAGGGCATTCACCTTGTGATACCCCGATGGGGAGTTGAACAGACACTTCATAAAGGTATTGAGCATAAACATTCGGTATTTAAGTCGCTCGATCTGATTCTTGAAAGCCTGAATCTTACTGATAAAGACGTCCGCATCGAGGTCTTCCCGCATATACCGCGGGCAATGGGTCTCGGCGGCTCGGCGGCGCTTGCCGTCTCCATTATCAGAGCGCTCTCAGAGCATTTCAAACTGAACCTCTCCGATGAGGATGTGAACAGAATTGCATATGCTTCCGAACAGGTCGTGCATGGAACCCCTTCAGGTATAGACAACACTATGGCAACCTACGGGAAATTTATTCTATATAAGAAAGGTGATCCACCTTTGATTAAAAAACTGCACATCCGGGAACCAATTCCAATTGTTATTGGTCTTAGCGGTGTTGAAGGACTTACCGCAAAAACTGTTGCTGATGTCAGGAAAGCCCACGAGGCAAATCATGACCTTTACGACAGGATATTTTCCGATATCGACAGCCTTGCTCTTGAGTCAGTAAAGGCGCTTGAAAAGCATGACCTTGCAAGACTCGGAGAGCTTATGAACATTAATCAGGGATTGCTTAACGCCATTAAAGTTTCCACGTGGGAACTCGAAGAGCTTGTTGAAATAGCAAGAAGAAATGGCGCTCTCGGCGCTAAACTTACCGGCGGCGGCGGCGGCGGCGCGATGATTGCACTTTGCCCCGATCACCCTGAAGAAGTTGCTTCAGCAATAAAAAATGCAGGCTATAAAGCCTTGATTGCTCAGATTGGTTAATTTGGAGACCCGATAATGAACGATAACCTTGTTTCTTTCAGTAATGAACTCCTTATCCTCGTTGATGAGAACGATAGAGTTGTGGGATATAAGACCAAAAACGACTGCCACAATGGGGATGGAATTCTGCACAGGGCATTTTCGGTATTCATATTTCGGAAAAACGGTAAATTGATACTTCAGCAGAGAAGTGCTGTTAAAAGGCTTTGGCCCCGATTCTGGTCGAATAGCTGCTGCAGCCATCCGCGCAAAGGCGAATCTTATGAGGTCTCCACTCAGAGGAGGATTCTCGAAGAACTCGGGCTTAAAACTGAACTTAAATACCTTTATAATTTCGTTTATCAGGCAAAATTTGGCGACATAGGTTCCGAATACGAAAACTGTGCTGTATTTATCGGGTCATGTGATGATGATCTTCATATCAATCCAAATGAAATTTCTTCGGTCAAAGAAATATCCCCTGATGATATGGACCGCGAATTTGAGACGAATAGTGAACTTTATACCCCCTGGTTTAAGTTAGAATGGAAAGCCCTCAGGACTCAGCACTGGGCTGAAGTGGAAAAATTTTTCAAGTAAATTATTTTTAAGCGATGAAGTTCATAATAATATTTATCATTATTGTATCGGTCTCCTTCGCCGGAGAAATTACAAAAAATTATTTCAGTCCCAAAGCCGGGAAATTAGTAATAGTGATCAGAGGTTTTCAGAGCGACAATGGTTCCGCAAAGGTGGCTGTTGCAAATTCTGAAAGCAATTATCACAATCACAGAGAGCCGTTTATCGGTCTCACTCTCGATATTAAGACCGGAACTGCCGAAACAGTTCTTGAGGATCTCAATCCCGGATATTATGCTCTCAAAATTTTCCATGATGCCGATGATAATAATGATCTCAACACGAATTTTATTGGTTATCCAATAGAAGATTACGGCTTTTCCAATAATGCATCCGGAATTTTCGGCATCCCTTCATGGAATAACGCAAAATTTTACTTTGACGGATCACAGAAAATTGTTGAAGTTAACATTAATTAGCCGGGTATCATTTATTTTTTAATTCTATTTGCCATAAATATCCTCCGGCACAATTAAAAACAATTTTACTGATTACTTTCCTCTTTTGGCTTTTTTTGAGTATTTTAATTCTATCTCAGATGTACTTCTATCCCCGCAAATTATTAATTGAAAAACCGGGAAATAAACGAATATGAGCGCTAAGATAACAGTCCCGATAGATGAACTTTCTATCAAATTTAATGATACATGGCAGCGCAAGTGGCTGCTTATAACTTCAGGTGATTTTGCGGCGGGCGCATTTAATATGATGACTGTCGGCTGGGGAAGTTTCGGGAATATGTGGAATAAACCGGTCGTAACTGTAGCAGTCCGCCCGACACGTTATACTTACGAGTTTACAGAGAAGTATGATTCTTTTACAATTTGTGCTTTTCCGGAGAAATACCGGCATGTCCTGAAATCTCTGGGCACAAAATCCGGCAGATATGAAGATAAAATCAACCGGTCAGGACTAACTCCTGTCGCCTCTGAACTGATCTTATCTCCTGCATTTGCTGAGGCTTCTCTTATTCTTGAGTGCAGAAAAATATACTTTCATGACCTTAACCCTGAAAATTTCCTGGCTGCCGAAATAGACACAAATTACCCCTCAAAAGACTACCACAGAATTTACTATGGCGAAATACTTCACGTTTCCGCCGATGAAGGAAATATGACACTTTTCCCGTGACAATATGTTACAAACGTTTACGAAACCCTGACAACTCAGGCGCTCACCCCTCCGTCTTAATTATCAGAAATAACAAATTTTAACACGGAGGAAAAAATGAAACACTTCAATTACTTTTTAGCCTTGACAGCAGTTTTGGTTCTGCTGAATACTTCGAATTATGCGCAGAATAGTTTTGATGATATAAGAGACAAAAAAACGGCTATTGCAAATCTTCAAATGGCGCTTGATTCTGATAACAGGGGTTTGAAAAATTCAGCAATATTTTTAGCGGGTAAATACAGAGTCACTGAATTAAGCAGCAGTCTGATTGATGAATACTATAATGAAGAAGACATATTTGTTAAAAAACTTATCGTAAGTTCTTTATACCGGATTGCTGATGACAATTCAGATGCTTTTATGGCAGAGATCTGCTGCAAAGAAAAAAATAGAACAGTACGGGAATTTGCTCTCAGTCATTATATAGCTTCACGATAATTCTTATACCCGATATCCCCCTTAAATAAAAAAAAGCCCTGCATCGCGGGGCTTTTTTTTAATTCACATTTGCACAATGTCAGTATGTGCTCAGGATGATAAAATCTAAAGAGTAAAATACTTGTCCAGTAAAGTCACCAATGCATGGCTCATTATAGGCTTGGAAATATGGTCATCGAAGCCGGCTTCAATAGCCTTCTTCCTGTCACCGCTAAGCCCATAGGCAGTCTGTGCAATTATTATCACATCCTTATTGAACTGCCGTATCTGATGCACTGCTTCATATCCATCCATTCCGGGCATTTTGATATCCATTAGAATTAAATCGATATCCGGATTATCCCGGCTGATCTCAACTGTTTTGGCTCCGGTTTCTGCCCTTCTCAGTTTATTAGTATATTTTTTAAGTATGTTTTCCAGATACAGATAATTCGGTTTGTCATCCTCGGCGATCAGTATTGATAATAATTTCTTTTTACGGAGAACCGCCGGATTGCTTTTTATTTCCGGTTTTTTTTCAGCATTTCTCACTGGGATTGTGACAAAAACAGTAGTACCTTTGTTCCTCTCGGATTTAATCGATAGACTTCCGCCCAATAATTTTGCTATTCTGTCAGATATACTCAAACCAAGTCCGCTGCCTTCATGCCCCCGCGTGTTTGCGTAGTTTTCCTGCATAAAAGCATCCAGAATACGTTTCTGAGCCTCCTCTGAAATTCCAATACCGGTATCTTTAACAAAAAACTGTATCTGGTCGTCTTTGGGTTCGCAGCCAATAGTAATACTGCCGCTTTTCGTAAACTTGAGTGAATTGTTTACTATATGCGAAAGTGCTTTTAGTAAAAGCTCTTCGTCAGAAAAAAATGAAAAATATTTTGGGAAAGTTGAATCAGCAATTTTGAATTCAAGATTTTTCCTGGCGCTTTCTCCGCTGAATTTGTCAGATAATTGCAGCATTATTGCAAAAAGAGTTATGCGGTCGGTCTTAACGTTCATATTCCCGGATACAATAAGCGACATATCCATAATATCAGTTACAGTATTGATAAGCCTTTGGCTGTTTTCATTAATAAGCGAGACATATTCTTCCTTCTCTTTCTGTGAGATTCCAGGTTCTACTACAAAAGGTGAAAAACCAAGAATTACGTTGAGCGGAGTCCGGATTTCGTGGGAAATATTATTCAGAAAGGCAGTTTTTAACCGGTTGCTTTCCTCAGCTTTATTTCTCGTAATTAATAATTCTTTGTTGGATAACTCCAATTCCTGTGTTCTTTCCTCAACTTTCTCTTCAAGAATCTGATTCTGATTTTCAAGCTGCTGATGGAGGTATTTAATCTCGAGAAGGTTTTTTATTCTTAATCCAACTTCAATAAGGTCGAAAGGTTTGGTGAGAAAGTCTCTCGCACCGTTCGAAAGCGCCTTTTGTCTGGTCTCAGGTGAAATATCCGCCGTCAGCACAAGAATTGGAATAAATGTCTGCCCGGAAACCAAAGGCTTTATCTGATCCATAACCTCAAACCCGGATAAATGCGGCATCATCAGATCGAGCAGAATCAGATCAGGTTTGAATTCAGAGAGCAGCCGATTCACATCACGCGGGTCAGTTGTTGATTTTACATTAATATAGCCTTCAATATCGAGCAAACCTAAAAGAATATTAATATTAGCTTCCTGGTCATCAACGATCAGGATATTTGCGTTTTTCAAAGTCGAATCAATCATAGTTTATCCGGTTTTGTCTTTCAATTTTTTTTGACAAAAATTTTGAATCTCAAGTAAATACGACTTTAACTCAGAAAAAATCTGATTACTAAAACTGTATTTACGAAAATTCCGCAAATTATTCTGTGACATTTTAATCCTGCTTTTTGCCGATCCAAAAATCAAGCGTGTTTATAAAACTAACAACGTCAAGCGGCTTGGTCAGGTAATCTTCAGCTCCTGATTTCATAAGCCTTTCCATCTGATGCGGCATGGCATCGGCGCTTAAAACAACCACCGGAATTGCCGCCGTTCTTGGATTTGCCTTAAGCATTTTCAGAACATCCTTTCCATAAATATCGGGCAGATTCAGATCGAGCAGAATTAAATCAGGATTATGTTCTTCGGCTAATTCCACGGTCTGTTTTCCGTGCATATTCGAGATCATCCTCACACCGGGACACTGATTTTTAAGAATTTGCTCAACAAGTTCAACATTCGAAAGGTTATCTTCGATATATAGGATCAGTCCTTGAATATTATTTAATACAGGTTCAGTATCTGCCTCTCCCAAAGATGATTTATAATTTTCAATCTGACTGTCTGTTAATGGGAATTCGATCCAGAAAGTGCTGCCTCCTCCGACAGTACTAATCAAACCAATATTCCCGCCCATAGCTTCCATAAGACGTTTCACAACTGCAAGTCCGAGACCAGTGCCTTCAGTCTCTGTTTTCTCAGCTCCGATTCTTTCGAAAGGTGTAAAAATCTTGGAATGATTTTCTTTCGAAATACCGATTCCTGTATCTTTTATAGATATTCTTGCAATGTGTTCCGAAGTTTCTGTTCTGATCTCTACCCTGCCGCCGTCCTGATTATACTTTACTGCATTGTTTAATAGATTTAATAACACCTGTTTTAGTCTCTGCCTGTCTGCTTTAATAAAGATATCTTTATCCCTGCCGTTAAAAAATTCAATCGTGATTTTTCTCTTTTCGGCTAAAGGATTTACAATATCTATCATTTCGCTGATGCTGTTATTCAGCAGAACGGGTTCAAGTGAAAGCGAAACCCGACCCGATTCAATCCGCGCGATATCGAGCACTTCATTTATCAGACCAAGCAGATGCCGCCCGCTTTTCAGGATGTGTTTAACCCCTTTGCTCTGTGAGACATTGAGCTCTCCCATCTCCAATAACTGAGCAAATCCCAGGATCGAATTCATCGGGGTGCGAAGTTCATGACTCATTCGTGAAAGGAATTCGCTCTTGGCAAGGTTCGCCTCTTCAGCTTCCGCTTTTGCCTGAAGAAGTTCTGCCTCTGCCTGTTTGCGCTCGGTAATATCAACCATCATCGTCAGTAAACATTTTTCTTCGCCGATATAAATCAAATCGGCAGAAAAAAGTCCTGTCATTATTTTCCCGGATTTTGTTTTAGCAGTAAGTTCAATATCCCTTACAGCTATATCCTGTTTTAATTTTCCTATCAAAGCGTCTCTGATTTCGGGGCTGTCAAAAAGTCTGAGATCCCCTGATGTATGCCCGATTACCTCTTCACGTGAAAATTCCAGGGCATTAATAAAAGCTTCATTGACATCGATGAAAGTTCCTTCCAAGTCTGAAATTGCCATCATGGCTGCATTACTATGAAAAGCTTTGGAAAACTTTTCTTCTGAGAGCTTTATTTTTGAAATGTCCTTAGTAACCCCGAAAATAACAGGATGCCCATCCCAAAAACCAGGTTTAACTCTGGTCTCCACCGGAATATAATTACCCGATTTTGTAAGGAGCGGGACTGGGCAGAAATCAGCAGTCCCTTCGAGCATTTCCCCGACAATACGGCCAGCCTCTTCACGACGTTCTTCCGGATGCACAATTAAAACAGATTCCCCCAATAATTCTTCAGTACTATACCCGAGCCGGTTTCTCACTGTATTATTAATATGCAGCATATTTCCCTGTTCATCCAGAACAAACAGAAAATCGTCTATTGTATTAAAAAATGTTTCATAATTCTTCCTTGTCTGATCCAGCACCTGGTCAATTCTCTGTTTACTCAGAATTCCCGCCAGCATATTGCTCCAGACTTTCAGATTGTTCACTTCAAAATCATTGTAAATTTTCGGTTTTTTAACAGCATCGAGCCCGACAAAGCCAATAAGGTTATTTGAGTCCAAAATAGGTACGGCAATCAATGATTGAATACCCTGGGGTTCCAAAACTTCCCTCAATGCTTTCTGAGATTCCGGTAAATTTTTTACCGAAGGAATCAGCATATTTTCATGGCGGCGTAAAGTTTCCATCCATATTGGAAAAGCATCGAGCGGAACACGCTGCAGATTATCAATTTCAGGCTGGATTCCATCATTGCACCATTCGTATGTGTTGCTCATACTGTTATCGGCTTCGTCAATTTCGAATATATAAGCGCGGTCGGCTTTCAGCAGAAAACCAATTTTCGCTAATGCTTTATTGAGTGCATCCAGTATTTCATTGCCGCGAACACTTGTCATCTGGACTGATAACCGGAGCAATTCCCTTTCAAATTCTGCAGCGCGTTTTTGTTCGGTCAGGTCCATATTTGTACCTGTCACCCTGAGAGCTTTTCCCGTTTCATCCCGGGTGATAAATCCCCTCGAAAGGATCGGCACATAATGTCCCTTTTTATGCAGCATCCTGAATTCCGCCTCATAGCTTTCTTTCGTGCTCTCGAGGGCTTTCCGGAAAACTTCATTCACATGTTCAATGTCATCGGGGTGTGTCAGATTTTCCCAAAGCTGAGAAGTTGTACTAAGTTCTCCGGGATCATAGCCAAGCTGCTCCCACCATCTGCTTGAATAAAAGAGCTGATCGGTAACAAGATTCCAGTCCCAGGGTGCATCATTTGAACCTTTAATAACCAGGTTAAGCCGTTCGCGGCTTTCCAAAAGTGCAGCCTCAATATTTTTTCGTTCGGTGATCTCCTGATGCGTACCGGACATAAGTAATGGCTTACCTTCTGAATCCCATTCATGCACTTTTCCCCGGTCCAGAACCCAAACCCATTCGCCATTCTTATGTTTCATCCTCAATTCGAATGTATAATAGTCAATCTCTCCTCTGAAGTGTTTTTCCATAAATTCTTTTGAAACGATTAAATCCCCGGGGTGTGAATATTCCATCCAGGTTTTAATGCTCACAGGTGATATTTCATCAAGTGTATAGCCGATAATTTCAGCCCATCTTTCATTAAAAACAGTTTCTCCGGTCTGAATATTCCATTCCCATGTGCCGACATTGGTGCCTCTGAGAATTGATGAAAGCCTCTGTTTTTCCCGTTCAAGTTCCGCTTCGATCGACAAACGATTCCTGATCTCTATTTCCAGATTTTCATTTGTCCTCGTAATCTCTGATGTCCTCTCTTCTACTTTTTGCTCAAGATTTGTATTTAGTTCAAGGATTTCCATCTCAATTTTTTTTCTGTCAGTAATATCCCGGACAAGGGTAAAAACTTTTTCCTTTCCAAACGGTGTAAGTCTTGCTTCAAAATAACCGATCGAATCACCAGCACCGAGTGTATATTCGTACGTTAAATTCTCCTGCTCCTGAATACATCGTTTAATTTTTTCGAGATGATATTGTGAGGTTTCTTCATCAAATACCTCGGAGATATTCATACCAATTATCTTATCCGGCGGTACTATAAGGGCTTCAGGATTGGAATGATAGAAATCAATGTATGTTCCTTCCTTATCAATTACAAAAATCAAATCGGGGATTGTACTTATAATTGCATTCAGCCGCTCGTTTTGCTGCCTGATATTCTCTTCAGTAATTTTCTTATCTGTTATATCTATATTTACCCCGCTGAGCGAGACAAGGGTTTCACCCTCAAAATGGGGGACAATATTGTTCTGCACCCAGATCACCTTATCATCCGGAAGAATAAGGCGCAGATCAACGCTTGCCGGTTTCCGGTTTTTTAATATCTCAGTAAGTTTCTCATCGAGCAGGTGCCTGTCATCGGGGTGTACCATTTTGTCAAATGTGCCTGAAGCTATTTCTTTTCCATCAGGTTTACGACCGACGAGATTGTAGTAATTTTCCGACCAGCGGGTTCTGCCTGTAATAAGATTATATTCCCAACTGCCCATTTTTGCAATTTTCTGTGCATAATTTAATTCTTCTTCACTTTTCCGCAGTGAATTTTCGGCTTCTTTTATTTCTGAAATATCAATAACTGAAGCGGATATGTACTGGGGACGATCAGAGTTGTCATAAATTACACTCGCATTCATTAGGGAAGGAAAAGTTGTACCATCCTTTCTAATACGAAGAATTTCTACGTTTGTTAAACTTCCTTCTTTTAAAAGTTTTTCCCGGATTATATCAGCGTCTGAATTCTGTCTTTTATTATGAAGCATTGAGACTGGATTCCCAATAAGTTCATAGACATTGTACCCGTGCATAAGGGCTAAGGCATCGTTGCAGTAGATGATTATTCCATCCGAATCTGCGATAATATTACCATAATTCGACTGTTCTGAAACTTTCCGAAACTTGAGCAATTCTTCTTCCGCTGATTTTTTTTCTAAAATTTCCCAGGCAAGATCAGCCAGCGATATAACAATGGAAATATCTTTTTCATTATAATTAGCCGGCTTATTGCCGATTCCGACAATAGCCACAATAAGCTCATTGCGGAAAATAGGAACAATAAGTTCACGGGTAACAACAGCGTGTCCCTCCGGCATACCCTTACGATGATCAAGGTTCTGATAGTCGTTATGGATAACAGGTTTCCGCTGCCTTACACAATCAACCCAAACCCCTGCCATATCAATACTATAATGCTCATTAGCGCCTTCGGCAGTACACATTGTCTCCAGGGTGTTTGTTGACCAGTTCTGGAGTGTAAGAGTTTTCTGATCTGCATCTACCACATGAAAGAATCCGATGCTGCTTTCTGTTAATAATTCAAGTTCATCTAATAGATTTTGCTGTAGTTCGCTTCGGGAATGTTTCTGAGCGAATTCAGTAAGCCGGAGCCGTGCTTCAAGAATCTGTTTGGATTGTCTGCGTTCGGTAACGTCCCGGATAGTAACAAGGGTTCCGGCTGCATCACCGCCCCTGAATTGGGAACCATTTATTTCACCGATAAATATAGACCCGTCCGATCGTTTCATGCGGTATTCATCAGACAGCAAAAATTTCTGACTTATCATATTTTCAAAACAGCGGGCGGCTCTTTCTAATTCTTCTTCTGCAACAAAGTCAATAAAGTTTTTACCTAACATTTCACCGGGTAAAATCCCGAAGATCTCAAACGACGAGGGAGACGCATAATTAATAAATCCTTTTCCGTCTGTAATAGATATAAAATCGCTGGTTTGCTCGGTTATAGCGCGGAATTTTTCTTCGCTCTCGATCAGATTTTTGTCAAAGCGTTTTTTTTCGATAAAATTACTGAGCCGCTCGGCGATAGAAAAAAGCAGATCAACTTCTTCAGGTAAAAATAATTTTTCAGCAGCAGGCAATTTATCCTCGTCAAGACATACTTCAATCATGCCGCTTATCTGGCGGTTAATTAGCAGATCCTGTTTCAGGTTAAACCGGCTTTCCACATAATTTTCTGTCTGAAAAACCAAATCGTCAATTCTGATCCTGGCTCTGGTAATTTCCGGGAATTGCCAGCTGGAAGGGATAATGAGAACAGCCTGTTTACAAACTTCTTCAACGGATATATCCGGAACGCTCATAACCTCCGAAATCCGGTTATGGCAGTCCAGTTCTTTTAAACGCTCACGCAGCTCGTATTCGAACTTTTTCCGGCTGGTAATATCGTGTACGTGCGAAATTAATAGTGTATCCTTGCCAAACTGTATTGGTCCTGAATAAACTTCCACGTCCCGAACTCTTCCATCGGCAAGCTTGTGCTGTGAAATAAAATAATTACGTTCTTCGGCTTTTGCTCTCAGCATCTCCGATTTAAGCTGATCTTCCGGAAGTGGATTTATCTCTGTTATTTTCTTCCCGCATAATTCTTCATGGGACCAGCCGTAATAATTACAGGCAGCTTCATTAGCGTCCCTAATATCCCCTGACACCGGGTCGATCAGCATCATCACCGAATGATTGTCATCAAATAATGATCTGTACTGATCTTCGCTCTGATGTATTTTTTTCTCTGCCTGAACCAGTTCGGTAATATCGTTAACAGTCAATAAGCACAAACCCGGATTATTTACGATTCCGGAAAGAAAAACATCGGTTTCTCTGCCATCCTGAAGTGATAAAACCAAATTACAGTTTTCTTTCTTTTCATTCTTCAAAAGCCGGACAAAAAACTGATCAAAAACCGGAATCGTATCCGCACTGACAAAACTTCTGAAAGATTTTTTAATCAGTACAGACCGGTCAATACCTATCATGGAGGCTCCCGAAAGGTTCACCTCATTGATCAAGCCCTTTTGATCGAGCAGAAAATAACCGGAAGGAGCAAACTCGAACAATTCAAGGTACTTTTCTTTAGCAGATCTTCTGTTTTCGATTGCAAGCATTAATTCTTCATTCTGCAGTTCAAGTTCAATCTGATGGACATCCAGTTCATGAATGTGTTTCTGAATATCGGCTTCGGAGCTTTTGGATAACGGGTCGGATAGTTTTTCACGGATCAGGCTTTCGGCTTTTTTCCGGAGTGATGTGTTAACAGATTTGTCTGACTTATTAACGGCAGATTCATAGAGTTTCTGCAGTGAATCGTATTTTGACCTCAATTCCTGCAGCTCAATTATAAGTTCGTCCCTGGTTCTGTTCTGATTACTCATTAATCAACCCGGCTATAGATTTGACAAAGAAGATACTCATTTTCTGGTTCGTTTTCAATAATGAAGTTCATTGGAAAATTATTTCCTAAAAAATATTTTAAAATAACGGAAGTAAAAGTCTAATTTGAATGGAGTTTGGTTGAAAAAATACTATCGTAAAAATTTGTAAACAAAATTTTTGGATAAGTTTAGGGTAAAAAGTGTATGTTCGATAAATATTCGAGCTGAACGATAAGTACATTCCGGGGTAAATCCGACGATGCACTTATTTTGTATGAGTTTTCGGCTGCTGTGGTGAATTCATTGCAAAAAAAGATAAAATTTATCTGGCGATAAATCAGCGATCTCAACGATTAAGGCAAAGGGACTTTTGATGTAATTTCCTTTTCCCGGAAATTAAATATCGTATATGTTACGCCTTGATCCTGAGAGGAAAGATGAAAATAAAGGTCGGCAGGCCGAAGAAATTACTTCTCTGAAATTACTTCCTGCAAACACCCTGAAAGCAAACGATTTTGGCAATTATTATTGGAAAAATGTGGTTGTCTTTTTGATAATTTTAAAACTTCGCTTTGTATTATCCCTCAAATTTCAGTTTAGTCCTCCTCGAAATATTCACCCTGAGGACTCAAAAGCTCTTTCTGCTTGTTGGCATCGCCGAGGAATTTGAACATTTCAAGGATAACCGGGCGGAAATAATCTGTTTTGTATTCAATCGTATCTTTTTCTGTAAGATGAAGGATCATCGTTTCTTCCACGCGCAGCCCGTAATATTCCTCAAGCAGATAACGGTAAATTGAAAGTTGAAGAGAATACCTGATAAAATTGCAATCCATAAGATTGGAAGTGGGCGCTTCTGTGCCTGTTTTACCGTTAAATGACCAGAGATCGATAGTTTTATTTGTTTTCCAATCGTAAATGCACCAGGTGTTTTTGGATTTTTTATGAACAAGCAGATCGATAGTCCCGGCAAGCCCCATTTCTTCAGAAAAAACTTTTACTTCCGAAAAGAATTCCCTGTCGTTCGAAAGTCTTGTATTTAACCATCCGGCAGCAGATTTAGCTTTCAGATATTCGGGGTGAACACCTTTCGAAATGTAATTATCTATTTCTTCGTGGATTTTTGTTCCTTCATCTCTGGCGTTTTCCCAGAGCCCGATAAGTTCGGCGGCTGTCTTGCCGATATAATTCGGATGAGTTGATGTTAAATGATTCGCAATCCGGACTGAATCAAATTTCTCAAAAAACAGGTCAATAAATCGTGTGCAGCTAATAAATTCAACTTCAGGCTTATCCCTAAGAAAGTATTTATGACCTTCAGCATTCAGGCAAATATTATGTGTAAAAAGTTTGTTCATAGAGGAGCAACTATATTTTCGGTTTATTTATTCTTCGTCTTGTTCAAAAAGATACAAAAATAATCGCACAAAATGAACTGAATCTTAAAAAAAAAGAATTTTACAGCCTTATCAGGATCAATTTTCGTTTAAGAGAATCCATTTTTGAAATCTTTCAATTAATAGTCACAGATTTTAGATCATCTGCCTTAAAGGTCAAATCAGGTCAGATCTCAGATTCCCAATTCCCCTTTCCTGCCTGATAGAATCCATCGCAGATATTCTTATAAGTACCCTGATCGAGAGGACCATTCAGAAATTGTGATAGATTAGCTTCAAGATTTTCTGATTTTGAAATACCAACAAGTCCTGATGTAACACCCGGAGTAAAAAATGTGAACCGCGCTGCAGTTTTTTCAGGACTCACACCAGTAAAATCTTTCATAATTTCCCATCTGCGCCGGTATTCTTGGTGATAATCTCCCGGGGAGGCTCCGCCATATTTCCAGAAATAATTTGCAGTACTTCTTTTCGCAATAAATCCTTTTCCGTTTCTGATTATTTGCGGAATTACGGATTCAATTACTTTCTGATCGCAGATGTTCAGTGAACCCATAAAAATATCAAAACTTCCGGTATCCGCCGCGTATGCAAGCGCCTGATTATCGCCGGAATAACCCGAGTATCGGATTTTCCCCTGATGTTTCAATTTTTCAAGGGCGGAATAGATATCCTCTCTCCCTAAAAGTTCGGATGAGCAGCTATGCAGAAAAAAAATATCGATATAATTCCTTCTCAGCTTTCTGAGCGATGCCTCTGCACTTAGGATCACAGCATCGTAAGTCCAGTCTTCAGCTCCATCGATACCGTAACCGCCTTTTGTTGAGATAATAACCCTGTCCCGGAAACCGCTCAGGAATTTACCGAATCTTTCTTCCGAGAGTCCATAACTTATTGCGGTATCGAAATAATTAATACCCTTTTCGAAAGCATCAGTAAGAACCTGCCCTGCCTGATAATCCGTAATATGCTCACTTCCGATTCTCCCGCCTCCAAACCCAAAAGCTGAAAGCCACAGGTCTGTTCCGCCGGCTTTTCTGTATTCCATCAGAATTTAATAATATTTGCAGTGAAGCCTAACTGCACTGATTCTGCAGGTCCAAAATCGTTTAAGGAAGTATAATAAGCTAAATCCAATGCCAGATCGGGATTAAGCAGATACGAAATGCCAAGATCCAGCCCCAAAACCGGGGAGTTCGACTTTCTGAGCTCTCCGAAAATCTCTGCATAAAAACCGAAATCGCCTGAAAGCACAGGACTTAGCAGGATAGCATATGCCGAATAGAAATCGTCCGTTACAAGGTCGGGTATGTAAACTTCGGCTATTGTTGAATGAATGTTTACCAGTTTTGTCGGGATAAAAAACACATAATACCCGGTATATTTGCCGCCTAATCCCTTTAAGGATTCCAACTGAAGCCCGAAAGTGCCGTTATATCCATCACCTGTAAAGGCTCTATATTTAAACTGAAATCCGGGGTCCCCGCTCCTGCCTTTTGCATTTTTTGCTTTCTGATACAAGCCGTTTATCAGCAATCCTGCCTGAAACCTCTCGGAAACTCCATATTTCAGAAGTACCGGAAAAGATGACAACGCTGCATCGTGACTTAATCCAAATTCAAGTTCAAGTTGTCTAAACTGTGTGATAAACGCATTATCGCTTACAGATGGTCTCTGGGGATTAACCTGTCCATGATGCATTTGCGGAAAAATGGCAAGCACAATCATGACAATAATTAATGTAGAAAATCTCATAATAACCTTATATTTATTGAAACGTTTTAGTGATCTCACTTTATAAACTGGAGATAAATAAATTGTATATCCGGAAATTTAATGATCTTCCGGTAATTTCTGTTTGGAAATAATTTTGGCGGAACAAAACTTTTTGAAAATTAAAGCAGCTCTGATCCTGATAATTCTTGCTTCGATCTCAATACATGCGCAGGATTCCCTCCGCAGCCAGGCTTTTCGTGAACCTGAACGATTTAACAGATCGCCTGTTACCAAACCTCAATATTCCAATTATCCGCTCATAGCCGGATATATTCTTCAGAAAGATGCGAATTCAGGCGACCCCTTTGCAATGCATGAACTGGGCATCCGCTACCTTATCGGGGCAGGTTTCCCTTCTGATACCGCCAAAGCTTTTTACTGGATTTCACGCGCTGCCGAGCGGAATATTACTTCAGCCATGTTCAATACCGGGATAATGTACAGTAATGGATACGGAACAGGCTGGAATCCCTTCACAGCTTTCGAATATTTCCTCGGAGCCGCTCAGGCCGGGATGCCCGAAGCCATGTTCGCGCTTGGAATTATGTATCTCGATAATCTGACTGTCAGCAGAAATTTACAGAAAGCTTATGATCTCATTTCTCAATCTGCTAAATCGGGATTTCTGCCAGCTTCGGAAACTCTGAAGGAATTAAAACAGCGGGGAATTCTTAATCTTGTTGATACAACATATACAGCGCAGAATTCCGCATCAAATACCGGCATCCTGAATACAGGTACTATGGTAATGAGCCCTCCGGTTGAACTTGATTTCTTAGACCTCGATTCAGAAGAGAAGGAAGAAAAACTTTCAGATACATCGCTGGATTCTCTTTTTATTGATAATTTGAGGCTTATTGATGAACTTGGGATCTATGATTCGGCAATATCCGCTTCTTCCCCTGCGGAAATAATCGCACTTGCCGAATCTAACGGTAGTCCGGAAGCGCTCCTGATTCAGGCGCTTATATATCAATCCGGATACCAGAAACCAAAAGACAATATTAAGGCTGCATATTACTTTTTCCGGTCATACAGAGCCGGGAGCGGGAAAGCCCTCGCAGGATTGATGAAACTTCTTGCTTCAGAGGAATTCAGGAAAGAACTTATCAAACGATCAAAAACTAATGAACCGCTTCCGAAATTCCTGCTTGCATCGCTGACTGTCTATAATCTTTTTGTGGTTTCCGACAATGAAGCTTCTGTGAATGTCTTAGAAAACCTTTATGCTTCAGGCTATGAACCGGCAGGACTTGAACTGGCTTCTATATATTATGCCGGTGCTGCCGTAGAGAAAAATATTGATAAGGCTGTGGAATTGTGGCGCAGTCTCATGAATAAGGGCAATAAGGAAGCGCAGATTAATCTCTCTATTCATGCCGTTCGTTTTTCAATCAATTATCTTGTTATTAAGGAGGCTGTCACAGGACTTCTTGATGCTTCAATGCTTGGTTCGATATCTGCATTAACTGTTATTGGTTATTGTCATGAACAGGGCATTTACTTCGACATAAACAAGGCAAAAGCTGAAAGATATTATAAAAAAGCCGCTGTCAGAGGTTATCTGCAGGCTTCGGACGCTCTTAAAAATCTTTACGACGATTTAAGACCATCTGATCCCCGTTTCGAGATTTTCGATAATTAGATTACTTTTTCTTTATGACAAGAAACGTGATATCATCGAAGATTCCGTCATCTTCCCTGAAATTCGAAAGGGATTCAATTATCTGTTTCCTGATCTCATCAGCATCTTTATCCTTCGCACGAAGCAGAATATGCTTTACGCGGTCGATGCCAAATTCCCTTCTTAAAGGATTCATTGCCTCAACCAGACCGTCTGTGTAAAATAAAAGAATATCATCCAGATTAAGTTTTAATTCTGCTTCCTCAATAACCGATTCAAATAATCCTTTGTCATTCAGCCCGATAGCTATCCCTTTGGGGTTTATTTCCGTGAATTCATTCTCTTTGCTCTTATATAGCAGAATTGGATTGTGTCCGGCGTTTGAAAGTTTTATCGAGCCGTCCTGACTTAAATTCGCAGCAGTTATTGTCAGAAAGTAACCGGCATTCAGATTTTTAAGAAATATGTTTTTTAATCCAATCAGAACTTCTTTCGGAGATTGCGATCTATCCAGTATTGCATGAATTATAGCCTGAACTCTAACCATATACAGAGCCGCCGCAAATCCTTTCCCTGAAATATCCCCGATAACGATCATTGAGTTATTATCGGAAATTCGAATAAAATCGAGGTAATCACCCCCTACGTCCCTTGCTGATTCATAGTATTCGGCAATACTATAGCTGCCCTGTCCGTTCTGTATTTTAGGCAGAAGACTATTCTGGATTTTTTTTGCAATTTTGAGATCATCTTTGAGTGTAAGTTTATCTGCTAATTCAAAAACAAGAAGTAAATTCATGATCAAAAACGAGAGCAGATAATAGATCGGCAATGACTGAATAAAAGCCACAAAAAAGAATAAAACCGCAGAGAGATAGAAAATCCTTCTGGCAGGAGATATCGTTAGTATGAAGGCATTAAACAGATTGCGCACGAAGAACAATATTCTGGCTGGTTTATTGGCAGGATAATCCTCTTTTCTTATTCCGCCTGCAAAATATTCATACACATCCGATGCATCACGTTTAATTAATTTTTCAATTTCATTAAACGTCATGTCGCTGGTATATAATTCGAATATCCTAACGAAAGGATTTACTTTCTTTTCCCTGTTGCTGTTCATAACTTATTACCGTCTGGTACAAATCTTTAGACGGATAGAACGCAGGAATGTTTGCCCCGGCAGGAAATCAGAATGCCTGAGGGACTTCTATCAAATCCCAAGTTCCTTTTGTCTGATTTTCGGCAAGCCCCTGACAACAAGATCGTAGGAATTGTCAACCCATGATTTTACGAGATTGTCCTTGAGTTTGCCCTCGAGGTCAACCGTAATCCAATGCTTTTTATTCATGTGATAACCCGGACCCACTTCCTCATAATCTTCTATCAATTCGAAAATCTTCTCCGGATCACATTTAATATTGATCGAGAGTGGCGGAGTAATATTCGTTAAGAGAAACATTTTATCAAGTACTTTAAATACAAGAGTCTCCTCATCGAAAGGGAATGATTCCGTCACACCTTTTTTTGTAATACAGTATTGCCTGAGTTCCTCAAGTGTCATTTGGTGTTTCACTCAAAATTTTTTTCAAAATAAACTTAAATATTATTTCAGGTCAATACCAAAATGTATGGTTTCATAAGAACCTGAAAAGGATTATTTTACGGAAGGAATAATACTTATTGTTTTAGATCAATTTACGGATCACTATATCAGTTTTGTGAAACTATTCTTCAACAGGATTGTTTCACATTTTAATAATTTTCTCATTCAACGGAAAAAATATGCGAAATTTAATTGTCCTGATGATATTTTCAATTCTGACTATAAATTGCCAGGCGCAGGAAATCGATAAGCTTAAAGAGGAGAATGAAAAGATAGATTCGACTCTTGTTCTTGCAGGTGATTCACAGCATTCAAAAGAAAGCCAGGTTATTTACAACCTGCTCGAACGATATCATTTCAGTAAAGTTAATGTCAATGATTCTGTTTCCGCAGTTATTTACGATAACTATATCACTACCCTCGATAATAATAAACTTTATTTCCTGCAAAATGACATTGATAAATTCAAACAGGACAGGGAAAATATAGATGATTACCTCAAAGCAGGCAATCTCGATTTCGCTTACAACGTTTTTAATACTTTTAAACAGCGTGTTTACGAAAGAACTGATTATGCAGTCAAAGCCCTTACTAAGGGGTTTGATTTTAATGGAAATGACGAATTCCAGTTCGAGCGGGAAGACCTTCCCTGGGCAAAGGATAAAAACGAATTGGATCAGCTCTGGGATCAGCGCCTCAAAAATGATGTGATCACATTTCTCCTGCGGGATGAAAAAGCTGAAAAAGCTTATGAAACTCTGATAAAAAGGTACAGAAATTTTCACAAAACTATTCTTCAGTATAAATCAGAGGATCTTTTTCAGTTATACATGAATGCGTTTACTGAAGCAGCCGATCCTCATACATCTTACTTTTCACCGATTACTTCGGATAATTTTAAGATTACAATGAGTTTATCGCTCGAAGGCATTGGTGCCCAGCTTACTTCGAAAAACGATTATACAACGGTTTCTAAAATTATTCCAGGGGGTCCAGCTTTTAAGGATGGCAGACTTAAGGAAGAAGACCGTATTGTTGCCGTCGCTCAGGGTGAAGATGGTGAAATGATTGATGTTGTCGGCTGGAGGCTTGATGATGTCGTTCAGTTGATACGCGGTAAAAAAGGAACGCTCGTAAGATTGAGTGTTCTTAAAGCCAATGAACCGCTTGATGCAAAACCTGTACTGATTAAAATAATCCGTGAGAAAGTTAAACTCGAAGATCAGGCAGCAAAAAAGGAGATAATCGAGATCACTGAAAATGGCACAACCGGAAAAATCGGGGTTATTATTATTCCCGGCTTTTACAGCGATTTTGACGGGAAAAACCGCGGCGATGCAGAATACAAAAGCACAACCCGCGATGTAAGGAAACTGCTTGAGGAGCTTAATGCCGAAGGCGTGGACGGAGTTATTATCGATCTGAGAAATAACGGCGGCGGATCACTTGATGAAGCTATCGAACTCACAGGACTCTTTATCAAAGATGGTCCGGTTGTACAGGTAAAACAGATCAGCGGTAATGTCGATCTGGGGAACGATCCTGATCCAGAAATAATATATTCAGGCCCTCTGGCTGTTATTGTTAACAGGTTCAGCGCTTCCGCATCGGAAATTTTTTCCGCGGCAATTCAGGATTACGGCAGAGGTATTATCCTCGGAGACCAGTCTTATGGCAAAGGAACCGTTCAGAATCTTCTTCCGCTTGAAAGGTTTATCCGCGCCGGAAATCAAAAACTCGGTCAGTTAAAAATCACTATCGCAAAATTTTACAGAATCACCGGAAGCAGCACCCAGCACCGCGGTGTTTTGCCTGATATTCAGTTCCCTTCTGCTTTTCCGGCAGATGAATATGGCGAAAGTTCCAAACCTTCTGCACTGCCCTGGGATCAGATAAAATCAACTCCTTTCACAAAATATGCAGATATATCAGGACTCATTGAGAAATTGAAGAAAAAGCATGAGAAAAGAATTGAGAATAACATAGAATTCAAATACCTCATGGAAGATATCAACGAAATGAAAGAAGCGAGAAGCAAAAATTCCTTATCGCTGAATCTTGAAGAACGCAAGGATGAAAATGCCAAATCCGAAGCAAAACGCAAAGCCCGTGAAGAGGCAAGACAGAAAGCTTCGGGACTGACTGTAAAAGATAAAGCAGAAGTGCCGGATACCGATAGAGAAAATGATGACCCGATTCTTGAGGAATCAGGTCATATCCTGATGAATTTTATCGCTCTGATAGAGAGCTGATGATTTGCCAATTGTTATAAAAAAGCCCCGCTCAACGGGGCTTTTTTATTGACTGTTCATGCATGAAGAGTTGAATATATTAATTCTGCCGGGATAAAATAATTACTGAAACATTAAATATTTTGCAATTTTAAGTAATTTATTTAAGTAGAAAAACTTTGGCGGAAAACCTGAAAATTGCCCCCTCTCTTTTCCGGGATGTAAGTTTTAATGAGCTGGATTTTGAGAAAAATGCAAGACAGGTTATTGCCCCGGTGCTGATGAGGAGATCATTTTCGGACTGGAAAGCAATCCTCGATTATTATGGCGCTGAACGATTAAAAGAAGAAGTGGTTGAAATCAGAGACTTAGATAAACGCACATTTAGTTTTTGCAGCGCATATTTCGAAATTCCCGGGGAGAAATTCAGATGCTTCAATACAGAGCCGTCTATCCGGAAACTTTGGTATTATTAAAAAGCTGATGCGGAATCCTGCATT